>Ga0209933_1000494_pt1 | contig 69379 bp, 73 predicted proteins | sample ThiBiot_300_biof_FD_183944 | JGI IMG/M metagenome (GOLD analysis project Ga0209933, IMG submission 183944) | Wastewater bioreactor microbial communities from Cape Town, South Africa - Thiocy_cont_300_biof (SPAdes) | ecosystem: Engineered > Bioremediation > Thiocyanate > Unclassified | place...
CCAGCGTCGTTCCGCAGATGTCGGCGATGTCCTTGCGGCGTAACGGAAAACTGATCTTCACGCCGTCTGGAGTATCCCGGCCCGCCTGCTTGGAGAGGCGCAGCAGCGTATGGGCAATGCGCCGCTCGACGGGCTGCGTGGCGAGTTCGCGCAGCCGGTTCTGCGCTTCCTGAATGCGCTTCCCGACAATTTTGAGCGCGTTTATCGCGATCTGCGAATGGGCGCTCATGAGCTTGAGCAGATCGGCTTCGCTCCAGCTGAACTCGATGGCGTCGGTTAATGTATCGGCGTCGGCCGGATACTTGCCATCGGTAAACAGGGCCACCGTGCCGAACATTTCGCCAGGCCCGATGAAGCGGACGACGATCTGCCCGCCGTCGCTTCCCGTCTGCGCAATCCGCACGCTGCCTTCGACGAGGAGATGCGCCCTGACGTGGCCGTCGCCCTGATTGAATATGCGGGTATCGCGGGCCAGAGCACGGCAACGCGTAACTGCGATCACCTCATCGAGAACGGACGGTGAAAGTCCCTCGAATAAAACGAGCGATGACAAGTCGTTGCGGGAAAACTGTGGGCCGGGCTTCATTGTGAAACCACCCTAGCCGCTTCCTCTCGCTCTGGGGAGGCCCTTTGCGCCAACGCAAATGGACGACCCGGGGAAGGACCTAGCCTGCGAGCACCCGTAGGCTGAACCGGTAAACGGCGGTGACATGATGAACGACGTGATTTTAGCCCGCGCGCTGCATGTCCTTGCCGTTGTGGTTTGGATTGGGGGCGTTGCAATGGCAACTAGCATCGTCATGCCGGCGGTCCGCCGTGGCGATCTCGGGCCCGACCGAGTCAAGGCCTTCAGCGCTATCGAAAGCCGGTTCAAATGGGTGGCCCGCGCGATGGTGCTGATCGTGGGCCTGACCGGACTCTATATGGCTGAACGGCTCGAGATTTGGGACCGCTTCATGTCGGCCGGGTTCTGGTGGATGCAAGCGATGGTCGTCGTCTGGCTGCTATTTGCCTTTGTGCTGTTCATCGCTTCGCCGTTCATCCTGCACGGCCGGTTCCGGCGCTGGGCAACCGAGCGGCCGGAGTTCGCCTTCTCCTGGCTCGAGAGGGCACACTGGGTGCTTCTTGTGCTTGCGCTGATCACGGTTTTTGGCGCCGTAGCCGGAAGTCACGGCTGGTAGTGGTCTCGCTGTACAGCCGCCGCAGGCAAGCAGCCGAAATTTCAACGCCCTCTGAATAACGTCGCGGGTGGAGGAACCTTTGCCACCTTGACGCATTGAACGCCTACCCACCTGGAACGCTAAGTCCGGGAATGGGGATGAGGGTGTAGATGGCGGACGCGGCTCTTGCAGAAATGAGGGGGGCCTCACCGAATTTCCGGATACTCCTGGTCGAGGATGAGATTTTGATCCGCCTTGCGATGGCGGATGATCTCCGTCTTGCCGGGTTTACTGTCGTTGAGGCGTCCAACGCCGACGAGGCCCTGAATGTTCTGAACACGATGCCTGACATTGCGCTCATCGTGACGGACATTCGCATGCCCGGACGCATGGACGGAGTCGGTCTCGCGAACTGGGTTCGCAGCAACGCACCACTGGTCAAAATCGCGATCGCCTCGGCGAGCATCGAAACCGGCATGGATCGCGCCTTCGATGCCGTTTTGAGCAAGCCCATCATGCCGTCGCATCTGATCGCCAGCGTACGAAAGTTGCTGCCGCGTGCGGAACAGACGGACGAAGAAACTCGTTAGTGTCCCTGTGAGCGAACCGAACCTAACAAATGTCGACGCGACGGTGCTTGTGATTGAGGACGACATCCTCATCCGCATGCCGATCGCTGCTTACCTTCGCCACTGCGGGTATCGTGTGATCGAAGCATCCGGCAGTGCGGAAGCTTTGACCGTTTTAGATCGCACGGATTTGAAGATTGACGTCGTGCTCACCGACTGTGAGTTGGAGTCCGGCGCCGGCGGCTTTGCCGTCGCGAGGTGGATTCGCGACAACCGGCCGAATATCGACGTCATTCTCGCAGGCTCGCCGAAACGCGCGGCTGAGCAGGCTGGCGAGCTGTGCTCGAAAGGCCCGCACCTCAAGCGGCCGTACGAACATACGCAGGTCGAAATGGAAATCCGCACGTTGTTGGAAGGTCGCCGGAAGCATTCGCAAGAGTCGGAAACATCAGGCTCCGCTTAAATCGGAGAACGCCTCGGGGCGTCGCCCTGCTTCTTCAGGAGCAGTACGAGCGGGATGAGCAGCAGGAAGCTCAGCGTAACGAAGCCGAACGCTTCCAGGAAACCGATCATCGTCGCCTGCCGGCTGAGTTCCAGCGCCAGAACCTGCATCGCGCTCGGATCTGGCACAGTAAGCCCCGTCGCGTCCTGCCACTGCGCCAGCGCCGGGTTATAGGGATCGATCCCGGCGCCGAGGGTCTGCCAATTGGAATGGCTTGCGCGCGTCAGAACGGTCGCGGCGATGGCGATTCCGATCGAGCCGCCGATCGTGCGCGCGAGATTGAAGATGCCTGCTGCCTGGTCCGTGGCGTCTTGCGGCAGCGTTTGATACGCGAGCGTGGAAAGAGGCACGAAGATCATGCCCATTCCTAGGCCTTGCACGATGCCCGGCGCGATAATCCAGAACACGTCGACGTCCAGATTATACCACGTCGTCGCGTACGTGCCCGCGGCGGCAAGCGTCAGGCCGATGAGTACGAGCCATCTGGGCTCGAACCGATTGATGGTCGTTGCGACGAATACCATGCCCATCGCGACTGCGATGCCGCGCGGCGCCATCACGAGCCCCGCCGTGCTCGCAGGGTAACCGAGCAGATGCTCGAGGAATAATGGCTGCAACGCAATCGTGCTGAGCATTCCGACGCCGAACGCCATGATCATGAACGTAGCGGTCGAGAGATTATGGTCGCGCAAAAGGCTGAGCTTCAAAATGGCGTCGGACCGCTTGTAGCTTCTAACCGCAAACGCGACGAGACAGAACGTCGAGACGAAAATCAGCGCAATGATGAAATTCGATTGCAGCCAGCCATCGCCGTTGCCGCGATCGAGCAGCATCTGCAGGCTGCCGACGCCGACGGCGAGCAGCAGCGCCCCGATCCAATCCGCGACCGCGCGCGATTTCGGAGTCTGCTTCAGAAACACCAGGATCATCGCCAGATTGACGAGGCCGATCGGCACGTTGATGTAATAGACCCATCGCCAGCCCAGATGATCGGTAATGAAACCGCCGACCGTCGGGCCCATGATCGGGCCGAGCAGAATGCCGATGCCCCAGATAGCCATGGCCTTGCCACGGTTCCGCGCTTCGAACGTGTCGACCATGATGGCTTGCGAAAGCGGGACGACGCTCGCACCGAACGCGCCTTGCAGCAGCCTGAAGATCACCATTTGCGCCAGCGTCTGCGCCTGGCCGCAAAGCATCGAGGCAACCACGAATCCCGCGACGCTCACGAAGATGACGCGCTTGCGTCCGAAGCGCGCGGCGAGGAAGCCGCTCGTCGGAATGACGATGGCTTCGGCAACGATATAGGATGTCAGAACCCACGTGATCTGATCCGGCGTCGCGCCGAGCGCACCCATCATGTGGGGCAACGCGACGTTGACGACGGTCATATCGAGAATGACCATCAGCACCGCGAGAAGCACGGCCGATGCAGTCAGAACCTTGCTGGCCGTGCTCTCAGAAGCGGTATCACTGAGCGCCACTGCCGGAGCCCTTGCTCGTGGTGTCGACGGTGACTGCTGCCGAGGCTCCGATCCGAAGCTCCGGATCTCCTGCCTTCGGCGTCAGTCCGATCCGCACCGGGAAGCGCTGGGTTGTCTTCACCCAGTTGCCCGTCGAGTTCTCCGCCGGCAGAAGCGAGAACGACGCGCCGCTTGCCGGGCTCACGGCTTCGACTTCGCCGTTGAATTCATGTGACGGATAAAGATCGATCGTCACGGTGGCCTTCTGGCCCGCCGCGATGCGCGATAGGTCGGTCTCCTTGAAGTTCGCGTCGACCCACCATTTCGACGTGTCGATGAGAGGGAAGAGGCTCATGCCGGCTTTGGCGATCGATCCCGGCCGCACGCGGACCTTGCCGATGATCCCGTCAACCGGCGCTTTGATCGTTGCATGATCGAGTTCGAGACGCGCCTGATCGACGCCAGCCTGTGCCTGATCGACGTTGGCTTTGGCTGCAGGCGACTGCGCCGCCGGACCGGTTGCCTGCTGTTGCGCGAGCGTCAGCTTCGCGTCCGCGGCTTTGAGCGCAGCTTCGAACGGCGCGGGATCAAGCCGAACCAGAACGTCGCCCGTCTTCACCGTGGTGAATTCCTTGGCGTTGACCTCGGTCACAAGTCCGGATGCGAGCGGAGCGATCGGAACGATATTGGCCTGGATGTAGGCATTGTCCGTCGACGGATGAAGCGCGGAATGTTGCCAGTAAGCGTAACCAGCCGCGATCGCCGCGAGCGTCGCGACGAGACCTGCGATCGCCGGCCAGCTGCGCAAGACGTCTTTCTTCTGAGCCCCAGGAGTTGTTGTCGCCGCCGAGGAGGGATTGGCGTTGGGCCGAGGTTTCTGTCCTTGCTGCATTTTCGCGTTCTTTTGATTTTGCAGCACCTTCGAAGATGCGTCTTGCATACGGGCCTCGTTCGGCTTGTTTTCGGCAATCGCTGAGAAACAAAAGATGCCGTTAGTTCAACGGCGATCTTGAGAGTATAGAGCGGAGAATATGAAGACGTTCATGACGCGCTCGGCTTTCTATACTTCATCCGGGGCGATGGCTGGGATCTATTCGTCGCATGGTGTCCGGATAATGCCCGGCCGCCGGGAACCTTCGGAGCGTCGCTTGCGTCTAGCGTCGGTCAGACGAATGGGAGCCCCGTCCGATGCCGCGCGCTTCAAATCCAGGTCGCCACGATCAGCCTGAGAACGCTTTTTGGCGTCACCGTGCTCGAAATATCAGGGCTTTCCTGAATACGCGTGTCTTCCGCCGCCAGCCGCAGGCGCCGTCCAAATTAACGCTTTCAATCGCCACGGGCGCCAATGGAAGACGCAGCCGATTGCAAACGTGCTGCGAGCGAGCACTCGACGCTCACACCGTCGAGGACGCAATCTTCTGGCATAGTGAAGTGATTAACGAGCTATCGGTCGAAATTTTTTCGATTCCAGCGACTTCGTTGCCGCAAGCGAAGAAGGAGCGAATGCTTGCGGAGTTGACCGATCTGCAAAATCGGCATGGCGCCATTCTTCACCGTTTGACGGGAATTGTTGCGCGCAACGAACAGCTTGTGTGGCAGCCCGCTTCGATCTGCAAAAAGTAGAGACGCCGTGGACTAGCGGCTGTCGCGCGCCATCGCCGCGCGTTACCGCGTGAACACTTTGTCCATGAGGGCTTGCCGGCGATGTGATTTGGCGCGCTGCTCGTCGTTTCCGAGTGATGCGCGAACCTCATTAAGCTTCGACTTGAGCACCTCGTAATCGGCTTCGATTGCAGCTTTCGCCAAGCGGATCTCGCGAAACGTGCGCTCATTCGAAGGATCGGAACCGCGGGAAATATGCGCTTTTTGCAGGCGGCCGACTGACTGCATAAGGTTTTCCAGGCGCGACAGACACGTCGCTATCGCAGTCTCAGGGTTGCCCATCGGGCGTCGATCTCCGGCTTGATATCACGCGGCCTTCGAAGCGCGAAAATCCGAGGCATAAACTTCGTCGAGAACCTGATGCAGCTGGTGGCGAGCCTGTTTTAGATGCTCCGAGCAATCCTCGCGATTGACCGTCGCCGAGAGCGCGCCTTTTTTGAGTTCGCGTTCCAGATCGCAGACGGCTTTGAGAACATGATAGACTTGATTGATCGCTTTCGTACGCATGACGCGCTCCCATGTCGTTTGCTTCGCTAACGGTGCAACGCGCGGTCAGGTTCCGCTTTGGGCGCGAGCGCGCGGCGCGACAGGGCACCCGAAATCTTGATCACAATGTCAGTGCCGGCCGCAACTCGGCCGCATTTGAAATCCGACGTGCAAAGATCCAACGCAGGCTCGCAGCTCGCGAGCGATCAACGGAATGCCGACGCCATTATCTGCGTTCCGTGCACCTCCCCGTTACCCGGGGGCGGCGGGGAGGTGTGTTGCCGCGCTGGATCGCGCCGCCATCGCATCCAGCATCAGCATCATGAGACCGCCGATAAAAATACCCCGGCGGACGAAGCCGCCGGGGCTACACCAGCTAGGAGATTGCCGGGCTGGAGAGCCCTGGCAGAAACCATATTGATCCAAATGCTGGCGCCCCGCGAGCCGTGAATCGGCCAGCTGTCCATCAAGCCTATGCCTTTCGTACTATGCGCATCCAAGTCGCCGAGAACTATTGGCGCATGCAGTATTTCGTATCGGCAATGGCTTCGGCTTGTTCCAACAGCGCTTCAGCGATGTCTTCCGCTTGCGAAACGGTGAGACCGTATGCGGGCTCGTCTTCGAAGCGAAGCATGACGACGGGCTCGTGGCGTCCGTGTCCGACGGCATAGCGCGTGGGAAGTTTCGTGAGCCGGCCCGCTCGCCCTGCGTCCGCAGGCACGGCTTGCGACGCGATCGCGATAAGCGCGGCGAGCGCGTCAGGACCAAGGCTCACGGTTTGAACTTGTCCCGCAGCATCCGAAAGCGCGATTTCCAGACGCGCGTTTGCCCCATCCATTTTGGAGTTGGCAATCATGTCGGCGAAAAACGTCTTGGCCATCGCTGCTCTCCCCACCATCAGGAGAATCGCTAACAAGATTCGCGCTGACTGTGTGGCGCACGCCGATCGGACTCACAAAAAAGAAAGGCCCGCGAACGGACCCTTCTCACGAAAACTGGGGACAATTACGGATTAGAGACCGTTCGACCAGTTGTCGATTTCCTCTTTCGCCTTGTCCTTGGCGTAGCCATATCGCTGCTGAAGAACGCCTTCGAGCTGTTCGCGATTTCCGTTGACGCGAGCAAGATCGTCATCGGTGAGATCGCCCCACTTCTCTTTGACCTTGCCGGTGAACTGCTTCCAATTGCCTTCGATACGATCCCAATTCATTTGCATCCTCCTCTGTTGCGACAACTTCGAACAAGCAACGTTCTGAATGCGCGCAGGTTCCCTTTTTACGCGCGCCGATCGCGTTTGCGCGTAGTGAGCGTTGTGTTGAATTGGGTTTAGCTATCGGCTGTCGTCGATCATTTATTTCAAATGTCGAGAAGCAAGCGCGCACATCGAGTGGAGTCGCGCGCTCATTGGAACAAAATGGCATCCTCAGGCATTTTAGGTTCCCGAAGCATAATTGCGCTCGTCAAGCCGAAGTGGCTCAGATCACTTTTTAACAACGAGCGCGAAAGGAGGCCGTTGTGCATCCCTGGATGGCAGTATGGATATGGTCCGAGGCCATATCGCGTATCGTTCGAGATTCCATTCTTGGCGTTTCGAACAACGTCGGCTCGATTCAGCCTTTCGAGGCAGCCAGTCAGCCGATCCGTCTCGGCGATTACTTCCAGACGGAGATCGTCACGCATCCGCTTCCGACAAACCTGCTCGACCGTCTTGCCGACCTATATTGGACTGAGCGTGAATCCGAACTTCCAATTTAGCAGCTGACGAACTTGATACGAAAAAGCCCCGGTCTCATAAGCGAGACGCGGGGCTTTGTTCGTTGCGACTTTGGACCTAATCGCAGTAGCGATAGCCATTCCGCCAATAGCAGTCGCGTTCGTAAGCACCTGCTGCGCCGGCAGCGATGGCGGCACCGATTCCGAGCGCGATCCAGCGACCATTGCGCCAGTATCCGCGGCCACGATGGTGAGACCGTCCGTAGCCGTGGTGTCCGCTACCGTACGAGTAATGCTTGCCACGATAGTGGCGCGGCCCTGCATCGGCCGCAGGAACTGCCGCAGTCATGACAAAAGCCGCCGCTCCAAGAGCAGCCAGCGAACAAAAATATTTTTTCATTGGTGCCTCATTAACTAGCCAGGACGTCGCTCCCGGATCTGCAGTCAAACGCTCCGCAGGTCGAAAAGTTGCCGCGAAATGACAAAGCAATGACGAGGATCGCGTTGTTTTAACCGAGTATGTATGATCCGCGGCGCGTCGAGACACCTGATGCTTTCGTAGCGGCCCTGTCCGCAAAACGAATCCCATACGATGCACATCGGTGTCGTAATGCCCATGTCGTTATGGCTGATACGCATGATCGTGCATTGTCGTCGGCCTCACCGCGCGGCAAAGCTCCGGCTGAGATGAAATTGGGAGTGGAACGAAAAATGATAATCGACAGGCGAAGTCTGGCTAAGGCAGCAGCGATGGTTGTGACGGCGGGATTTCTGATCTCGACCGCTTCAGCTGAGGATATGAAGCACGTCGCTCTGCCCGGAAACAACGTCTATCCGGAAAGCATAGCCGCGGCATCCGACGGAACGCTTTATATAAGCGGACTTGCGTCGGGTGGCATCTATCGCGTCAAGCCCGGTGCTTCGGTAGCAGAAGAATGGATCAAGCCCGGAGCCTACGACACGCGCTCGACGTTCGGCGTGCTGGTCGATGAAGCGAAGGGATTGCTGCTCGTCTGCTCGAACGACGCGTCTGGCATCGGCGTGCCGGGTCCGGGCGCGGTCCCCGGGACTTTCATCAAAGGCTTCGATCTGAAAACGGGTGAAGGCAAGCTCAGCGTCGCGTTCCCGAAAGCCGGCAGCATCTGCAACGATTTTGCGATCGGGGAGGACGGATCGATTTTCGCCACGAACACATCATCACCGCAGATTTTGCGCCTCAAGCCCGGATCGAACGAGCTTGAAGTCTGGCTCGAAAGTGCGGACTTCAATCAGCCCAAGGAAGGCGCTGGCCTCGATGGCATCGCATTCGGTGGCGACGGCAATCTCTATGTGAATACCTACACCAACGCCGAACTGTATCGCGTCGATGTGAAAGACGGGAAGCCGGGCAACATCACGAAACTCAAAACCTCGCGCCCACTGAAGCTCGCGGATGGTTTGCGTTCGACGGGCGGTCAGTCCTTCATCATGGCCGAAGGAAGCGGCAGCATCGATCGCCTGACGGTGAATGGCGACGAGGCCAATGTCGAGACGATCAAGGAAGGTCTTGCCGGTCCGACATCTGTCGCGCTCGTCGGAAATACGTACTGGGTTCCCGAAGGCCAGCTCGCACACCTCTTCGATGCCAAAAGCGGTCCTCCGACCCTGCCGTTCCGGATCGTTGGAATTCCTGCGAGCCAGTAGTCTCCGTTGATCACGACGCTTGAAGCGAACGAAGCAAGGAGTCGTAAGATGGCTATTCGAGTATTGAGCCGCGGCGCGTATTGCGCGGTTCTCGGCGGAGCATTGTTTGCGGCGCAGCCGCTCTCTGCTCCCGCCGCCCACAGTCAGGAAAAAGATTGTCCCGCCTCCGAAGCGGGGATCACGCTGCCCAAAGGCTTCTGCGCAACGATCTTCGCGGACAAAGTTGGCCACGCGCGTCAAGCCGTGGTGGCGCCGGACGGCACGCTTTATCTGAACACCTGGAGCGGCGTCTATTACAACAACGACACCCCGCACGAGGGCGGGTTTCTCGTCGCGTTGAAAGACACCAAAGGAACGGGCGTAGCGGATGTTGTCTCCCGCTTCGGCCCGACCTTCGCAGAGGGCGGTCACGGCGGCACGGGCATCGCCCTTTATAAGAACTGGCTCTACGCCGAGATCAACGATCAGGTCGTGCGCTACGACATCAGCAAGGGCGCGCCTGCGCCCGACGCCAAGTCCGAGACGATCCTGAGCGGTATGCCACTCACCGGCGATCATCCGATGCATCCGATTGCGATCGATGCCGACGGCAATCTGTTCGTTGCGATGGGCTCGGCGACCAACACATGCGAAATCAAAAATCGCATGCCGCATTCGCTCGGCAACGATCCTTGCACCGAAATGGAAACGCGTGCCGGCATCTGGCGCTATGACGCGAACAAGCCGGGACAGGTTTTCTCGGCGAAAGAGCGGTATGCGTCCGGCATCCGCAATCCCGAAGGCTTGGATTTCGATGCCGCTGGCCGTTTCTATTCCACCCAGCATGGCCGCGATCAGCTGCATGAGAACTGGCCGAAGCTGTACACCGCCGCGCAGGGCTTCGAGCTTCCCGCTGAAGAAGTCATGATCGTCAAGAAGGACGCGTGGTACGGCTGGCCCAAGTGCTATTACGATCCGGTCCAGAAGAAGTCCGTTCAGGCTCCCGAATACGGCGGCGATGGCGGCACGAAAATCGGCGACTGCGATAAAGCGGAAGGACCGATCGCAGCATATCCCGCGCACTGGGCTCCAAACGATCTCAAGATCTATAAGGGCTCGCACTTCCCGAAAGCCTACGTGGGCGGCGCGTTTATTGCTTTTCATGGATCATGGAACCGCGCGCCATCACCGCAAGCGGGCTACAATGTCGTGTTCCAGCCGCTCGCGGACGGCAAACCCTCGGGCGATTACGTTGTCTTCGCGGATGGCTTCGCAGGCCGCCACAAGGATCCGGGACGCGCAGCGCATCGTCCGTCTGGACTGGCCGTTGCACCGGATGGTGCACTGTTCATAACGGATGACGCAGGCGGGCGCGTCTGGCGCGTCACATTCTCAGGCGATGCGGGCGTTGGCGTCGAAGCCGCGCCGGCTCCTGCGGTCGCGGCGGCGACGTCTCCCGACGCTACGCCACCGGAAGGCGTGCATCCTGATGCAGGCAAGGAAGCCGCGCTGCCCGTTCCGGAAGGCGCGACTGCCGAGCAGGTCGCGCTTGGCAAGAAAATCTTTCACGGCGAAGAAGCTGGAGCGACCTGCTCCGGATGCCACGGAGCCGATGGAATCGGAACGCCCGTCGGCCCGGCGCTGAACACCGGCAAATGGCTTTGGAGCGACGGCAGCTTTGCCGCTCTCACCGGCACCATCAAGGACGGCGTGCCCGAGCCGAAGCAGCATCCGGGTGCCATGCCCCCGATGGGCGGGGTGACGCTTTCGGATGGCGATCTGACGGCTGTGGCGAGCTACGTCTGGGCCATCGGGCACCAGCAGTAGCGGCCGCTAAAGCAGAACAACGGAACCGGGCGGGACCGCGAACTCCTGCCCGGGTGCGGGATCGGCCGGGTCGTGTATGATCATCCGAGCGCGGCGTTTGATGCCGCGTGGGACCGACGCTAAGGCCGATCGAAACCGACGTGATGCAGACATCCGAGCTAGAGGACACGCAGAAAAAAAGCGCGCGATCGCGCCCCGAGCGTATGCAGGCGCTCGCGACATTGCCCGTATTCTTCAAGCTCGCTGGGAAGCGCGCCGTCGTCGCTGGCGGCAATGAGCCCGCGCTCTGGAAAGCCGAGCTTTTGGCCGCGACGGGCGCTCACGTCGAAGTCTACGCGGAAACCTTTGTCGACGGCTTCGAAGCGCTCGCGTCGGCGCCGCCGAACGGTTCGGTGAAACTGAATTCAAGGCGATGGATGCCGGCTGATCTCGCAGATGCCGCGATCGCCATCGGCGCCAGCGAGGACGATGAAGACGCCGCCGCGTTCGCCGCCGCGGCGCGTGCTGCGGGCGCGCCCGTCAACGTCGTCGACCGTCCGGCGTTCTGCGACTTTCAGTTCGGCGCCATCGTCAATCGCTCGCCGCTGGTTCTTTCGATTTCGACGGACGGCGCCGCGCCGGTCTTGGCGCAGGCGATCCGGTCGCTCGTCGAAGCGTTGTTGCCCGATGGTTTGAAGCGCTGGGTCGAGGCGGCTAAGCATTGGCGCACGAGAGGCGGCCAGCTCGGCGACACGCCCGCAGCGAAGCGAAGGTTCTGGAACCGCTTTGTCGATCTCGCCATGCGTGAGGCGCAGCGCGAACCGCGTGAGGCCGACTTCGACGAGCTTGCGCTTTCACCCGGTAAAGCGCCGCCCTCCGTCGCGATCGTCAACGTCGGCGACGACGCCGATACGCTGACACTCCGCGCCCTGCGCGTCCTTCGCATGGCCGACATGATTTTCTTTGACCCGGCGGTTCCGCCCGCCGTTCTCGATTTTGCACGCCGTGAAGCGCAGCGGGTCTCCGTTGATCCCGGCGTAAGCGGTGCGACGGTCGACCGGATCGTTGACGCAGCAAGAAACGGTGAACGCGTCGTTCGCCTCATCGCCGTGTCGTCGGGGAGCGGCGAGGCGTCTGCCGACGCGCTGTCTCGCGCCCTGCGTGACGCGGGATTGGACACGCCGGAAATCACCTTCGCACCCTCTCCCGCCAAGGATGCGACCTGATCCACCCGTCAGCAATTACGCCTGCCATGAACACAAATAGCCATGACCGTCGCGCCACACTTCACAAGCGCAGTCGCGGGCGGCACAAAACGGCCAAAAATATCACTTAATTTCAGTACGTTATAGGAAGTCGGCTCTTCCAGGCTTGGCTTGGAATGGTGTCGGCTCTTGTTTATAGTGCCTGCGGGGGTCCGCTCGGTTCAAAGTCCAGCCACGGGTCGGGCGATTGGCACATCGCTCTTCTTGGTGTGGGGCATTGGCCGCACGGTCGTGACTCCGCGTTGCCTTTTGTTTCGGAGTCGCGTGCGAATGCGCTGCAATCCCCTCTATTGGCTGTTGGGCGTAGTCCCGATTGCGGCGCTGAGCTGGGTAGCCGTGCAAGTCCAGCATGAAGACATCGAAAGCGATCTCGCGCGCCGCACCTCGGAAGCATTGAAGCGCGCCAACCTCACCTGGGCGACCCCGCACGTCAGCGGCCGCGATATCGTTCTCACCGGCAAAGCGCCCGAGGAACGCGGCCCGATGCTGGCCGAAGGACACGCACGCAACGTCTGGGGCGTGCGCGTCGCATACAACCGGTCGGGGCTCATCGAACACGTCGCAAATTATCATTGGTCGGTGGCCTCAGATGGCGCGGGACGGCTGCGGCTGGCGGGCGACGTTCCTTCGGAGCAAGCGCGACGGTCCTTGCTCGATACTGCGAAAGCCGCGTTTCCGTCTGCGGCCGTCAGTGACGGCATGCGCCTCGCACGCGGCTCGGTCGATCCCGATGCGTGGCTCGCCGGCGCGCAGTTCAGTTTGAAGACGCTGGCCGGGCTGAAACGGGGCGAGGCCGAACTCGCTGAACTCGATCTCTCCATGCGAGGCGAAGCCGCGACTTCGGATGCGTACCGTCGCGCAAAGACGGCGCTCGCCAAGCAGAGGCCGCCCCGCGTCGCGCTTGCGGACGAAAAAATCAGCCTGCCGATGGCGCGGCCCTATACCTGGAACGCGCGCAAGGGCGGCGACGGCTTCCTGATCGAAGGCTACGCGCCGGGCGACGACGTTCGAGGCCGGCTGGTCGCGCGCGCCAAGACGCTCTTCGGCAAGATGTCATTCACTGACCGCACCGACATCGCCGACGGCGCGCCTGATGGCTGGGAAAAAGCCGTCGTCATCGCGCTCGAGCAGCTGGCGCAGCTGAAATCGGGTGATGTCGCGTTCAGCGGCAGAGACCTGACGTTCTCGGGAGAAGCCGCCGACGAGCAGGTGGCCGCCGCCGTGAGCCGCTCGCTGAAACTCGACGTGCCGCAGAACTTCAAGATCGTCGACCGCATCCGCTATCCGAAACCCGATCTCTTTCCTGCAGGCTCCGGCTACGTGATGGGCATCGTCAACAATGGCGCGGCGATCGATGTCATCGGCATGACGCCGAGCCAGGCGGCGAGGGCGGCGCTCGTCGATGCGGTCAAAGCACGCTTCCCGGGGCGCGCGGTCAACGACAAGACGCAGGTGGCGCCCGGAGCCCCCGAGGGCTGGCAGCAGTGCGTCGTCGCAGGACTCGCATCGCTCTCGCGGCTGACCAAAGGCAAGTCGCTGCTGTCCGATCGCAAGCTCGAGCTTACCGGCGAGACGGATGACTACGCGACGTCGCAATCGGTAGCCGGAGACGTCAAGGCGGCGGCCGGACAGACCTGCGAAACGACGGCCAACGTCGCCTTCGTCGGCAAGATGAAGACGGACCTCGCCTGGAAAGCAACGCGCGCGCCGAACGGCATGATCACGCTCGAAGGCGATGTGCCGGACGATCCCGCCCGCGTGCGCGTCATCGAGACGGCGCAACGGATTTATCCCGGCGAAAGCATCACCGATCAGATGAAGATCGTCGGAGCGCCGCCCGAACCGTGGCAGTCGGCAACGCGCGTCGCGCTCGAACAACTCGCGCGGCTCAGGCGTGGCGATGTCCAGATGTCCGGCAAAGAGGTGATGATCCAAGGCGCTGCCGAAAGCGAACGCGTCGCCGATGAAATTCGCAGCGTCCTGTCGACCGATCTGCCGCCGGGCTTCAAGGTCCGCGACGCGATCACCGTGATGACGGGCGAGGAAAAAGCCGCCGACAGCTGCCAGACGCTGATGAGACAGACGTCGGCGAAAGGAACGATCAACTTTGAGCGTGCCAAGGCGGATCTGACCGCCGACAGCACGCAGACGCTGCGCGATCTCGTCGAAGTTGCCAACGAATGCCCGGCGTTCAGCATCGAAATCGAAGGTCACACCGACGCCGAAGGCACCGACGAGCGCAATCAGCGGCTCTCGGATCGCCGCGCGCGAGCGGTCGCCGATTTTCTCACTCAGAACGGTGTGAGCGCGCGGCGCTTGTCGACGATCGGCTACGGCGCGACCCGTCCGGTCGCCGATAACGCGACGGAGACGGGCCGCGCCAAAAATCGCCGCATCGAATTCAACGTCAAAGTCAATTGAGCAGGCACAGTCGCTTCGAGGACCGGGTTCATGGATTATCTGTTTGTGAAGCTCATCTGGTGGATCGCGCTGGCGTTCGCGCTCGGACTGGCCACGGGCTGGCTCGCATGCCGGGAGGAATAGCCTTGAAACATGCGATCGCGTTCATGGTTGGCGGCATGACGGAGCCCGTCCGGACATGACGTATCTGCTGCTGCAAACGTTCCTGCTTCTGCTCGCGTCCTATTTTCTCGGCGCGTTCGTCGCGTGCACGGTGAAGCGCGCCCTGATGGGCTCGCGCCAGACGGAAGTTGCTTACGCTGGAGTTCCGGCGGAGTTCGACGCGCCGCATTATGCGCCCGTCGCAGCCGCCGCGCCGCGGGCAATGCCGACCAGATCCTTTGCTCCGCCGGTCGTTCCGAGGCCGATCGATCCCGTGCAGCCGAGGATCGATGTCATCCGCCGTCCCGAGCCTCGGCCGCTGCCGAAACTCGTCGATCCGTCGCGCTTCGAACGCGCGCTGATGGGGCCTGATTTGAACGAAGGGATGCCGCGACGAGCGATCCCCGAAATTCGCCCTGTTGTTCTGAAGCCCGTGACCGGAGCCTATCAGCCTGGAAGCTACGGCCCACCGCCGGAGCCGGAACCCGAACTGCCGCCGCCACCGCCCGAACCGATCGTCTTCGAGCCCGAGCCCGAACCGGAACCCTACGAACCGGTAGCCGAAGCCGCCGACATCGCGCGCGAGCCCGAACCGGTCGTCGAAGCACGCGAAAGACCGGCGCGCCTCGCCTCGCGACTGAGCGATGCAACGACGTCGGCGGCCGCAGCCGCTGTTGCTGCCGCCAAGGCCGCCGCAGCAGCTTCGATTAGCTCGTTCGCAAGGCGCCCTGCTCAAGAGCCGGCACCGGAGCCCGAGCCGCACCACGAGGCCGAGATCGCTCAGCCGTTGAGCGTCATCGAAAAACGCGACGATGAGCCGGAAGATATCGTCTACGAGGAAATCGAAGACCGCGTCGAAGATCGTTACGAAAAGCCGATCGACGCCGATCACGACGAGATTATCGAAGACGAAGAACCCGAGCGACAGGACGTCGAAATCGAAGAACCGGAAGCGCACGAACCCGAGCAGGCCGAAGCACCTGTTCCTTCGGTGCCTCTGATTGCCCCGAAGCCGGTCGTCCGTCAGCTGATCGAAGGCGGCGATGATTTCCAACGCATCCGCGCCATCGATGCCGACCTTGAGCAACGGCTGAAGCACGAAGGCATCGACAGCTTCGAGCACATCGCCGCGTGGGGCGCTGCTGACGTTAAACGCGTCAGCGGATTGCTCGATATTCCCGGCCGCATCGATCGCGAGCAATGGGTCGAGCAGGCGCAAATTCTGGCGAAGGGCGGAGAGACCTACTACTCGCGCAATCGCATAGCCGCGCTCAAGGCCGCCGCCGCCGAAAAGCTGGCTGCCGCGCCCATCGCAGATGCGCCCGCCTCGCCAGCGCTCGAGACGGTCGAAGATAAACAGCAATCGTCACCGAACGAGGCATCCGCATCCGAGGCGAACAAATCTGCGCCGGCGGTTACTGAGCAGGACTCGGAACCTCAGCTTTCCGGTGTCGCCGCCGCGATCCACGGCCGCTCGGTCGCGGAAATGGCCGCCGCTGCAGCTGCCGCGATCGCCGCCGCATCGGCAAGCGTGACTCGCGGTCTGAAGCCGATCGAACCGATTTCGCCGCTGGCCAAGGTCGATCCGAAAATTTCGATGCCCGCGAAGCTGTCGGAGGCCATCAAGGTCAAAGAGGCAGCCGCAGCACAAACGACATCCGAGAGCGAACTCGAGCCGCCGAGGCCGATGCCGGCCGCGAGCCAAGGTCCGCAGGACGATCTGAAACGCATCCGCGGCGTTGGCGTCTTGATCGAGAAGCGGCTCAACGCGATGGGCGTCACGCGCTACGATCAGATCGCGAACTGGACGAGCGGCGAAATCGATCGCGTCAGTCAGATCTTGGAATTCAAAGGCCGCATCGAACGCGAAGGCTGGGTCGAGCAGGCGCGGATTCTTCTGAATGGCGGTCAGACCGAATTCTCGCGCCGCGTTGATCGCGGTGAGGTCGACACCAGCCGCGAGACGTGACTGAAATCGCTGCGGGTCAAAATTCCATAGCGCCTGTCGGCGTTCGCCTCGTCTGATTGCGCGAAGAACGACGCGATCGCGGAGATCGTCGGCTCGTCGCGCAGCAGCGGTGCGTGGCCTTCGTTCGGCGCGGTGACCGACGTCATGCGTGGATGCCGCCGCCGCATTTCTTCGACCGTTGCTTCCGACAAGAGGTCGGAGTTGCCGCCGCGCACGACGAGCAGCGGCACGCGCTTCAGCGCTTCGAATTGCGGCCAGAGCTGCGGCATCGGACCGTCGAGCACCGAGAGGCACTTTGCGAGCTTCGCGTCATAGCCGCTGACCGGCTTGCCGTTTTTCTCATTGAATAGCTGGCGCGCGACCGCTTCTGCGTCGGCCTCCGAAAGGTTCGGAAAATCGCGTCGCGTGAGATCGAGCACGATGCGCGTCGCGTCCGCCCAGCTCTTCGGAACCGGAACGCGTCCGACATAACCCGCGATGCGCGACAGCCCGTCCATTTCGATAACCGGACCGATGTCGTTGAGCACGACCGCGCCGACCAACGACGGCTGCACCGCCGCAAGCACCATCGCGATGAGACCGCCGCGCGACGTGCCGATGATGCCCGCGTCTCTGAGCCCGAGCATGATCATGTAGTCGATCAGGTCCTGCATCTCGATCGGGACGGCGTAATTCTTCCAATCGTCATCGTACTGCGAGAGGCCACGCCCGCGCGTATCGAGTGTGAAGACGTCGCGCTGCGGGCTGCCGCTGCCGCTCAGCGCCAATGCGATCGTGTGAAAGTCACGGCTGTTTCGCGTGAGCCCGGCGAGGCACACGATCGGCCGCGCACCGCTCGGGTTCAAAGCCGGATAATGACGGCCGTAGAGGCGCAGCCCGTCCTGGGACGTGAAATAGATCTCTTCAAATCCTTGAGCGGCTGCCGGCATCGTCGCGTCGTCTCCCCCTAGAGTGCTTCCGGAAAGGCTCTAGCCTTCGTTGTCGCTGGCGGTGTTCGTGCGCATCTGGCTGCTGCTCGGAGCTTTCCCATGATCCGGCGCGCGAACGAGATCCTGCTGCAGGCGAAGCGCGTTCTTTGAAAACCCAAGGCGCGCGCGATAGATCTGGATATTCGCGAGAACCTTCGTCACGTAATCGCGCGTCTCGGTGATCGGAATGCGCTCGATCCAATCGACGGTGTCGACGCGGGCTTCGCGCGGATCGCCATTCTCTTTCATCCACTGGCGCGCGCGTCCGGGACCGGCGTTGTAACCAGTCAGCCCAAGCACGTACGAACCGTCGAAGTTATCCATGCGGTCGGCGATGTAGGCCGACGCGAGGGTGACGTTGTAGCGTGTGTCTGAGAGCAGGCGCGAGAGATCGCATTTCATTTTGTAATCGCGACAAACGTGGCGCGCCGTGCCCGGCATGATCTGCAGCAGGCCCTTGGCTCCGGCGCCGGAGACGATCTGCGAGTCGAACTCGGTTTCCTGACGCGCGAGGCCGAGCAGCAGCGCCAGCTCTGGCGGCTTGCGTAGCGGCTTGTAGCTGGGGAACGCCGTGACCGGATACGCATATGTCAGCAGGTTCTGGCCTTTGGCGACGGCGGTTTTGCCGATGCGCAGCGACATCTGCGGATCGCCGATCGCGCGCGCGACGTAGGCGACCATTCCGGCTTCGGCTTCGTTCGACGTCGCGGAGTGCAGGGCAACGAGGAAGCTGCGCGTGTAAAGGCGAGACAGCTTCGCTTTCGAAGCCAGTACCAGTGCCTTCGTCGCATCATCCGCCATGAACTTGCGGATCTGGTCGGGCGACGGATACGCGGGCGGCTTGATCTCAAGCGACGTTCGTCCCGGCTGCAGCATCTGCATCGCGAGCAGTCCGTGGAACGTGTCGGTGTTCTGCGCCGCGATCCGGTAAGCCTTCGTCGCGGCAGCCTTGTCGCCCCGAGCATCCGCAACGCGTCCGAGCCAGTATTGCGCCTTCGCTACGCTCAGCGGTCCGTCGGCGGCTGCCGCCATGGCGCGAAAATGCTTCTCGGCGGCGTCGATGTTGTTCAAGTAGCGGAACGCGATCCATCCCGCCATGAACGTCTGCTCTTTGAGCGGATTGACCGTCAAAGGACCGGCATCGCGGGTCAGGCGATAGGCAAGCTTCGCCTTGCCGAGCTTCAACGCGCCGTAGGCCAACTCGCGGCGCTCCGCCCACCACTCGTCAAGTTCCGCGATCTTTTTCGGATCGGGCGGCACCGAGAGAATGAGTTCGGCCGCTTCATCGATATTGCCTGCTTTGCGTAGAACCTGCGCGCGATGGAACGTCAGTCCCGCGTCGCTGTCGTCGTGGTCGGCAAGCGCGCCCATCAGCGCATGCGCATTCTTAGCTTTGTCGAAAACAGCGAGCCGCGCGGTCGCTTTTTTCTGCTCCGAGTTCGGCAACAGCGGAATGAGACGGCGTGCGGCGGCAACGCGCGCGGCGCGATTGTCGGCAAAACGCACATCATCCGTGACGAGGCGGTCGAAGCGCCATTTGTGATCGTCCGCCGTCAGAAGCTTTCCGAAGCGCGCTAGAAAACCGTTTTCCAATGCCGGAGGAAGCGTCGTCTCGCGCCACGTCTTGACGGCGAGAGATCGCGCCTTGGACGTGTTGCCTTCCGCGAGATAGGCGGATGCGAGCGCCGCAGTCCCCGCACCCGTCTGCGGTTCCTCGCTCGCGAAATAGCTTTTGATCGCGCCGGAGCTTCCACCCTTGGTGAAGAGTGCCTCTTCCAGACGCTGAACGAGCATCGCCCGCGATGGCCAGCGCGGATTGTTTTTCAGAAAAGCCTGATACTCGGCCGGATCGCCGAGCCCGGCGCGCAGCCTGATCCAGTCGGCGAGCTTCCGCGCTACGGGGTCGGAAATATTGGCCTTGGCGGTATTGAACCGATCGTCGTTCTGAACGCCGACCGCTGCGACGGCCTCCCGCAGGCTTTTGGCGTCCTCGGCGGAGGGTTCGGCCGACAACACGGGGGCGAGCGCCGAGCGGAGCTTATCGAGCTGCTTCTGCTCGTCGGGAAGCGGCCGGGGCGCGGCGACGTCGCTCCAGGGTGAGTCGGCGAAAACGGGCGGCGCGACGGCAAGGCAGAGCGTCGCCAGACAGCATGCCGCGACGCTCGCCAGAGCGCCAGCACGAAGGAGATTTGGCGTTGCCACGGCAGGGTTTAGAGGCATCGTCTCTCATTCGGTGGGACGCAGGGATGCACGATCTTGCAGCAAGCCTGACGAGCGCCTAATGTCGTTGAGCTTGCACCTAAAAGGGTTCGTACCGACGCATTAAGCGGTGGGATGACTGCGGACGCAAGCGCTTAACGGACGGGGTCGCACGTCCGTGCGGCAACAGCGTGGCTCGCGTTGACGGGGCTATTTAGGACAAGTTCATCAGTTGACGCCTACAACCGGGATTCGTCGACTCTTCCGGCCGCAGCTCGCTCCGGAACGCAAATCAAGGCGCATGCATGTTTAAAGGTTCGATTACGGCGCTCATCACGCCTTTCAGAAATGGCCAGGTCGATGAAGCGGCCTTCACGCGGTTTGTAGAGTGGCAGATCGCGGAAGGCTCGCACGGCCTCGTCCCGGTTGGAACCACAGGCGAGAGCCCGACGCTCGACTTCGACGAGCACAAGCGCGTCATCGAACTGTGCGTCACGACCGCGAAAAAGCGTGTGCCCGTCCTCGCCGGAACCGGCTCCAACTCGACGGACGAAGCTGTCGAGCTTTCGCAGTATGCTGAAAAGGTCGGATCCGACGCGGTTCTGATCGTGACGCCCTATTACAATAAGCCGAGTCAGGAAGGGCTTTATCAGCACTTCAAGGCGATCAACGACGCGATCAATATCCCGATCATCATTTACAACATTCCAGGTCGCTCCGTCGTCGACATGTCGGTGCAGACGATGGCGCGCTGTTACGAGCTGAAGAATGTCGTTGGCGTGAAGGACGCGACTGCCAATCTCGCGCGCCCGTCGCAGACGCGCGCGGCTCTCGGGCCCGATTTCTGTCAGCTCTCCGGCGAAGACGCGACCGCCCTCGGCTTCATGGCGCACGGCGGCGCGGGATGCATCTCCGTTGCCTCGAACGTCGCGCCGCGTCTCTGCGCCGAGTTCCAGAACGCGTGCCTCGCAGGCGATTTCAAGAAAGCGCTCGCGCTCCAGGATCGCTTGATGCCCCTGCACGAAGTCATGTTTATCGAAAGCAATCCGGGGCCGGCGAAGTACGCGGTCTCGAGATTGGGCTTCGGGACCGGTGAGATGCGCCTGCCGATGGTTCCGATTTCGGACGCCGCGCGCAAGGCCGTCGACCAGGTGCTGAGCGATCTCGATCTGATCGACGCCCGAGCGGCCGAATAGAACGCGCCTGGAGTTTGTTGAAAGATGGCCGCGAAACGCGACGACGGCAGCACGCTTGTCGCCGAGAACCGCAAAGCACGGCACGAATACTTCATCACCGACAGCTGGGAAGCCGGCATCGAGCTACTCGGCTCGGAGGTGAAGTCTTTGCGGCGTGGTCAGTCGAACATTGCCGAAAGCTATGCGTCCGTCGAGGATCAGGGGGTCTGGCTGATCAACAGCTACATCGCCGAATATCCGGGCGCTTCGCTGTTCCCGCACGAGCCGCGCCGCAAGCGCCGCCTGCTGATGCATGCGAAAGAGATTCACAAGATCGCGATCGCCGTCGAACGCAAGGGCATGACGCTCGTGCCGCTCGAACTTTACTTCAACGAGAAGGGCAGGGCGAAAGTCAAAGTCGGCCTCGCTCAGGGCAAGAACCAATCCGACAAGCGACAGGACGCAGCCAAGCGCGATTGGAACCGGCAGAAGGCGCGCCTCATGCGCGACCGGGGCTGAGCCATGTCGCAGACATCTGACACGAACGATGCTTGGCCTTGGCCTGCGCCCGTCGATGATAGCGGCACCAAACACATCATCGCCGGAACGCGCCTGCCGGACGTTTCGCTGCCCGCCACACGCGGCGCGAACGTCAATCTCGCACGCTATCAGGAGCGCGCCGTCGTCTTCGTTTACCCGATGACGGGAACGCCCGGCACGCCGAACCCGCCGAACTGGGACACCATTGCAGGCGCTCACGGTTCGACGCCCGAAGCCGAAGGCTTTCGCGATTGTTATGCCGAGTTCGAATTGCTCGGCTACGAGGTCTTCGGCCTGAGCGCGCAATCACACGCCGAGCAGCACCAATTCGCTCTTCGCGCGGGAATTCCCTATCTGCTGCTCAGCGACGAACATCTCGCATTCGCCGATGCGCTGAAACTGCCGCGCTTCGAAACGGGCGGGGTCACGTATCTCAAACGGCTGACGATGATCGTGAAAAACGGCGTGATTTATCGGGTGGTCTATCCGGTGCATCCGCCGACGACGCACGCGTGCGAGCTGCTGCAGTCGCTCAACCAAGCGCGCGCCTGATATCCTCGAACACGGCTTCGAACATCGCGGGCGTCAGCCGGCCCGTATTTGTATTGTAGCGCGAGCAGTGGAAGCTATCGAACAGCACGCGCCCCGGTTCGATCTCGTGGCGCGCCCCGTGAGCGAACGGAAATAGCGCTTTGCGCTTTCCGAGCGTCGTCAAAACCTGATCATGCGCGATCCGTCCGAGCGCGAGCATGATCTCCATTCGCGGCAGATGGCCGAGACGCGACTGGAAAAACGGGCGGCAGGTCGCAATCTCTTTGGGTTCGGGTTTGTTTTCCGGCGGAACGCAGCGCACCGCGTTCGTGATCATGCAGTCGACGAGCTTCAGCCCATCGTCGCTGCGGGCTTGATAGTTGCCGCGCGCGAATCCGTAAGTCAGCAGCGTCGCATAGAGAAGATCGCCAGCGTAGTCGCCGGTGAAAGGCCGTCCGGTCCGGTTGGCGCCGTTGCGTCCCGGCGCCAATCCCACGATCAGAAGCCGGGCCTTCGGATCGCCGAACGACGGCACCGCCCCGTTGAACCACGTCGGCTCTTTGGCTTCGTTATCGCGGCGATACGCGACAAGGCGCGGACAGCGTCCGCATTTGACGGGGGCCTCGGGTCCAACACCGTCAGCCGTCAGCACGCCCGTCATGCGTCAAAGACCTTCCGAGAGGGCCGGTCGCTCAGACTTCCTCTTCGGCGAGGTCGTCGTCTCCAAAATAGCTGGCATCGCGGGGAGACTGAGGCGATCCCCGTCCTGCATAGCTCCGCGAGCTTTCACGCGGTCCACGACCATTCTGCGCCCTGCCGACCTGATCCTCTAGATCCGCAAGATCGATAAATTGATCGGCCTGACGGCGCAACTCGTCGGCGACCATCGGCGGCTGCGTCTGCAACGTCGAGATGACGCTGACGCGCTTGCCCTTCTGCTGAAGGGCCGCAACGAGGCTGCGGAAATCTCCGTCGCCCGAGAAAATTACGATGTGGTCGAGGCTGTCGGCGAGGAGCATGGCATCGACGGTGAGCTCGATGTCCATGTTGCCTTTGACTTTACGACGGCCGGTCGCGTCGGTGAATTCCTTCGTCGGCTTCGTCACCATCGAGAAGCCATTGTAGTCCAGCCAGTCGATCAGCGGGCGAATCGAGGAATATTCCTGCTCTTCGGCCAGCGCCGTATAATAGAGAGCCCTGACGAGCTGGCCCTTCTGCCGGAACAGGCCGAGCAGACGCTTATAATCGATGTCGAAACCGAGTGACTTTGCGGTCGCGTAAAGATTAGCGCCGTCGATGAATAGCGCGATACGTTCTGTAGGATAAAAATGCATGGCCGATCCCTGATGCCATTTCGAAATTAAACAATGTCCAACAACGTCGCCGGAAGTATCGATGGAAGAAATTCTTCCTCGTTGGCAACGAACGCCGTGCCGGGCAGGGAGTCAAAGCGCTCTACAGCGTAGATACATCGATATCAGATTATCGTCACAATTAACAATTGTGACATATAGTCTGCTCAATTTGGCTCGAAACCCAGACTGAAGCAACGATAACCTGGACCGTCGCGCAACGATTTCGGTCAAGTGAGCTTGCGTTTTTCACGATAAGATGCGAAAGAAACCGGCACATGGCGCTGTAAAGCGGTCCGAGAGATTGTTTGCGCCCTCATTCCAATTGAGCAGCCGATAGTTAACCAAGGGAAGGTCAGCCCTCATGGCTCGCGTTACTGTCGAAGATTGCGTCGACAAAATTCCTAACCGGTTTGAGCTGGTTCTCCTTGCGGCACACCGCGCCCGCGCCATCACCAACGGCAGCGCCATCACGATCGCTCCCGACGACGACAAGAACCCCGTCATCGCGCTGCGCGAAATCGCCGAAAAGATGCTCTCACCCGACGACATGCGTGAGACGCTCATTTCATCGATCCAGAAGAACACTGAGGTCGACGAGCCGGAAGCCGTCGCTGCGCCGCTTCTGCCGCCGGATCGCCGTGCGCCGATGCTGGGCCGCGATGACCTGTCGACCGATACGCAGGTCGACGTGATGACGGAAGAGCAGCTTCTGCGTGGCCTCGAAAGCATGACCCCGCTGGAGCCGTCCGCAAACATCGGATCGGGGGCAGGCCCGCGGGAGCGCGAACGTGACCGCGATCCGCGTGACCGCTCGCGCTAAATCCGGTGGCGGGGATCGTTCCGTCGCATAGCCGCACCCCGTTTGACTTTAATCTGCGCCGCAGATTCAGGTACGCTTGCGCCCGGAAGGAGTGCAGCGAAACATGATGCGGCAGTACGAACTCGTCGAGCGGGTTCTCAAATACGATCACACGGCTGACGAGGCGCTGCTCAACCGCGCCTACGTCTATGCGATGAAGGCGCACGGCAATCAGAAGCGTGCGTCGGGCGCGCCGTATTTTTCGCATCCCCTCGAAGTTGCCGCCATCCTGACCGAGCTGAAGCTCGACGATGCCACGATCGCGACGGCCCTGCTGCATGACGTCATCGAAGATACCGACGCGACGCGCGCCGAGATCGATCAGATGTTCGGGGCCGAGATCGGCAGCCTCGTCGACGGCCTGACGAAAATTAAGCGCCTCGACCTCGTGTCGAAAAAGGCCGAGCAGGCCGAGAATTTCCGCAAGCTGCTGATTGCGATTTCGACCGACATCCGGGTTCTCCTGGTGAAGCTCGCGGACCGGCTTCACAACATGCGCACGCTCGAGCACATGAAGCCCGAGAGCCGACAGCGCAATTCCGAGGAAACGCTCGACATCTATGCCCCGCTCGCGGGCATGATGGGCATGCAGGCGTTGCGCGAGGAGCTGGAGGATCACGCCTTTCGCTGGCTGCATCCGCAGGCCTATGAGATCGTAACCGAAAAGCTTACCGAACTGCGCCAGCCCAATCGCGGTCTCGTCGAGGAAATTCGCCGCGCCATCGCGCTGAAATGCGCCGACGCCGGCATCAAGGCGGAAGCGACCGGACGCGAGAAAAAACCTTACGCAATCTGGCGTAAGATGGAAAACAAGCAGATCAGCCTCGAGCAGTTGTCCGACATTTACGGCTTCCGCGTCATCGTCGACACGATCGAGGATTGCTATCGCGTCCTCGGCATCGTGCACACCACGTGGAGCACGGTGCCCGGCCGTTTCAAGGACTACATCTCCGCGCCGAAGCGCAACAATTACCAGTCCATCCACACGACCGTTTACGGCCCGCGCCACCAGCGCGTTGAGCTGCAGATTCGCACGCACGATATGCAGCACATCGCCGAATACGGCATCGCTGCGCATGCGCTCTACAAGGATCGTCAGTATCACGCGAACGGCCGCGACGCCGACGATGATACCGACGACAGTCCGTACGGCCGCCTGCGAGCGATGATTTCCTCGCTGCTCGAAGCCGCCAACCCGGAAGAATTTCTCGAACACACCAAGCTCGAGCTTTTCCACGATCAGGTCTTCTGCTTCACGCCGAAGGGACGCCTCATCGCGCTGCCGCGTGGCGCGACCCCGCTCGATTTCGCTTACGCCGTCCACACCGACGTCGGCAACGAAGCGATCGCGGCCTACATCAACGGCCGCCACGTGCCGATCGACACGCATCTGCGCAATGGCGACGAAGTCGTGATCGAGACGTCGAAGAACCATGTGCGTTCGGCCGCCTGGGAAGCCTTCGCGATCACCGGCCGCGCCCGCGCCGCCATCCGCCGCGCGGCGCGCGAAGCCGAGCGCAAGCGCTTCGTCGAGCTTGGCCGCCAGCTCGTCGGCTCGACGCTGGCGGGCATGGAGATCGATTATTCCGAGGAAAAGATAAAGGCCGCCGCACCCAAGATGGGGTTCAAGTCGGCCGATGAGCTTCTGGCCGCCGTCGGCCGCAACGACGTTGCACTGCCTGATATTCTCGCCGCCGTCGTGCCGCAGGCCGGCGTCGGCCCGGTCGAAGAAGGATATAAGCCGAGCCGCCGTTTCGGCCGCGCCCAGGCGCAGGACGGCTGGTTCAATATCGAAAAAATCCAGAGCCTGAAGTTTCGCACCGCCGAAATCGACAATACGGCAGCGATTTCAATCGGCGGCCCGAGCCAGGAGCTGCCGGTTCGCTTCGAGCCTGGCGGCGCCGTTCCGGGTGACCGGATCGTCGGCGTCATGGCGCCCGGCGAGGGCATCCGCGTCTTCCAGATCCATTCGCCGCGCCTCAAGGAGTATGAGGAAGCCCACTGGATCGATGCCACATGGGACGTCGATCCCGAGCATCCTCAACGATTTCCCGCTCGAATCAGCGTAACAGCCGTCAACGAGCCGGGATCGCTGGCCGAAATCGCCAAGATTATTGGCGAAACCGGCGGTAACATCGATAATATCAAGATGGCGAAGCGGGCCGCAGACTTCACGGTCATGCATATCGAGCTTGAGGTCTTCGATTTGGTGCATTTGAACCACATAATCGCGGGCCTCAGGGCGAAATCCTCTGTCGCCAAGGTTGAACGTCTGTTCGAGTAGCTTAATCTGCGGATAGTTCTCTCGCGTACAGGAGAGCCGGCACAAGGCGCACGATGGTGGATCGCAGTTTGCGAGACAGGTTGTCAGTTGCTTCGGATGTAGCCGGCAGGTGGGCGCTGAAGCTGGTGCCCTTGCGCAAGCGTCTCACCTATTATTGGCGCCGTATTCTGCGGCTTCGCGCGACACCGCATGAAGTCGCGCTCGGGTGCGCAGCTGGAGTCTTCGCCGCGTGCACGCCGTTTCTCGGCTTCCAGATGGCGCTCGCCGGTGCAATTGCGTTTCTGCTGCGTGTCAGCATTCCCGCCGCCCTGCTCGGGACGTTCATCGGCAATCCGTTGAGCTGGCCCGCGATCTGGAGCGCGTCGTACGTCGCCGGTGTCTGGGTGCTGGGCGACGATCCGGCTGACGCCGCCGAGCACTTCGTGCAGAGTGCGAACAAGCTCAGCGCGACGCTGATGGCCCCGTCGCGATCGCTCGACAGCGCCGTCGTCAGTCTTTCGCCGATTATCGAGCCGCTCGTGATCGGCGGCTTGCTTGTCGGCTTGATTGCGGCTGTCTTTAGTTACTATCCTACGCGACAGGCCGTGCGCGTTTTTCAAAAACGTCGTAGGGCACGCTGACCGGCCGCTGCCGGTTTTCCATGCTGCCGGTTCTCCATAACGAAATCTCGATGGCCTAAGATCGTGCCTGCTCCAAATAAATCTGGGAAATCCTCAACGGCTGCCGTACGCCGCGTTCCGCTGCGTCTCGGCGTCAATATCGATCACGTCGCGACGTTGCGAAACGCGCGCGGCGGCGTGCATCCCGATCCGCTTCGCGCCGCGCATCTCGCGATCGAAGGTGGCGCCGACGGCATCACCGCGCACCTGCGCGAAGATCGCCGCCACATCTCGGATACCGACATCACGCGTCTCAAGAATGAGCTGACGCGGCCGCTCAATCTTGAAATGGCGGCGACGGACGAGATGCTGAAAATCGCGATCCGACACGTGCCCAACGCCTGCTGCCTCGTGCCCGAGCGGCGCGAGGAAAGAACGACCGAGGGCGGTCTCGACGTTCGCGGCGGCGTCAAAACGCTGAAGCCGTTCGTCGCCAAGCTTCAGGACGCAGGCATTCGCGTCTCGCTCTTCATCGAGCCCGATATCAAAACCATCGAGGCCGCCGCGAAGGTCGGCGCCGACATCGTCGAACTTCACACCGGACGCTATTGCAATCTGGCGCTCGAGCATGACGCCGCCGGCGTTGCGCGCGAAATCGAACGTCACGCGAAGGCGGCGCGGGCCGCCGCGGCAGCCGGTCTCGAAGTTCACGCTGGGCACGGATTGACCTACAACACAGTGAAGCCGATCGCCGAGATGCCGGAGATCGTCGAACTCAACATTGGGCACTTCCTGATCGGAGAAGCGATCTTCGGCGGCCTGTCCGGAGCCGTCCGGCGCATGCGCTTGCTGATGGATGAGGCGCGCGACGATGTCTTGCGATCGGGCCGGTCCGATCGATGATCCTGGGCATCGGCAACGATCTCTGTGATATCCGCCGCATCGAAAAATCGATCGAGCGATTTGGCGACCGCTTCCTGCTCCGCGTCTTCACGGAAGAGGAACGGCGCAAAGCCCTCTCTCGCGCGCACCCCGCCCGTACGTTCGCCAAGCGCTTCGCAGCCAAGGAGGCAGCGACCAAGGCGCTGGGGACCGGCTTCAGCAACGGCGTCTATTTCATCGACATCGGCGTCGTTAACGCACCGAGCGGCCGCCCGACCCTGGCGCTGACCGGCGGTGCGGCGCGGCATCTGGCGCTGCTCACGCCGAAAGGCTTCACGTCCCGCATCGACGTGACTTTGACGGACGAGTATCCCCTGGCCGAGGCCTTCGTCGTCATATCGGCGGTGCCGAATGACACGCCGTCGGGCTGAAGCTCGATTGCTAAAGTCGCGCGTCGAAGCCCGGCTTCAGGCATGCGCCGGCGAAAGGGTACGACCTGCTGTTTTTACTTACGTTTTCGTCATGTTGCCGCGTTTCATTGCGGGCCTTTGGCAAACTCGCTATAGCGAACCGCTGACACAAATCGAGTCCGGCCGATGCTGCTCGGCGGCGCAGAGGAACTTCCCTGAATGAGCATTGGTACGAAGACGTCGGGATCGAGTTGGTCGGAAACCCTCATCATCGTCGTCGAAGCGCTCGCGATTGCGATGCTCGTTCGCATCTTTTTCTATCAGCCGTTCAATATTCCGTCGGGCTCGATGAAAGAGACGCTGCTCGTCGGCGATTATCTCTTCGTGTCGAAGCTGTCCTACGGCTACAGCAAGTTTTCGTTTCCCTTCAGCCCTGATCTTTTCTCGGGCCGCATCTGGGGCGCGGAACCGAAGCGCGGCGACGTCGCGGTGTTCAAGCTGCCGCGAGACAATTCAACGGATTACATCAAGCGCGTCATCGGCCTTCCGGGCGATGAAATCCAGATGAAGGGCGGCCAGCTGTTCATCAACGGACAGGCTGTGCCGAAGGTGCCGGCGGGCTCGTTCACGACGCGTGAAGAAGGCCGCGAGCGGGCCATTCCCGTCTTCCAGGAAACGCTTCCGAACGGCGTCAAATACAACGTCCTCGATAGCGATCCCGATGGTCCCTACGACAATACCGCGGTCTATAAGGTGCCGCCCGGGCATTACTTCATGATGGGCGATAACCGCGACAACTCCACCGACAGCCGCGTTCAGTCTTCGCGCTACGGGGTCGGCTTCGTCCCCTACGAGAACTTCATCGGGCGCGCCGAAATCATCTTCTTCTCGGCCGATGTCGATGAGCCGGACGCCTTCCGCTGGTGGTCGCCCTGGACATGGCCATTTGACATCCGCTGGAACAGGTTCTTCCATCTCGTGCGATAAACCGCTACCGGCACAGTCGCATGTTGAGACCTCGGAAATTCAAGGAGCTTGAGACCAAGCTCGGACACCGTTTCAAGGACCCCGGTCTTTTGGAACGGGCCCTGACGCACGCCAGCGTTCGCGGCGGAAAGATCGCGCGCTTCGACAACGAGCGCCTGGAGTTCATCGGCGATCGCGTGCTCGGCCTCGCGATCGCCGAGATCCTTAATCAGCAATATCCGGAGGCGAGCGAAGGCGAACTCGCTCGTCGCTACAACCGGCTGGTTCGCGGCGAAGCCTGCGCCAAGGTCGCGCGCAATATTGGACTCGGCGCGCACCTCATTCTTTCGGAAAGCGAAGCCGACAGCGGCGGACGCGACAAGACGACGATCCTTGCCGACGCCGCGGAAGCGCTTCTCGGCGCCGTGTTCATCGACGTCGGTTTCGAGAAAGCGCGCGCAGTCGTTCGCAAACTGTGGCAGGAACAGTCGGAGCCCGTGCCGAAAGTCGCGGTCGATGCCAAGTCCGCGCTCCAGGAGTGGGCGCAAGGCCAGGGTCTGGCATTGCCGAAATATACCGTCGTCTCTCGCAAAGGGCCGGATCACGCGCCGCGCTTTACCGCCGAGGTCATCATTGCGGGCCGCGCTCCGGCGCAGGGCGAAGGCGCATCGAAACGCATCGCGGAACAAGCGGCGGCAACGGCGCTTTTGACCCGCGAGGGTGAAGGAGGCCGTCTTGGCGACGCCTGAAGAAACACACGGACAGTCCGAAGCCGGCGATCGCCGCTGCGGATTTGTGACCGTGCTCGGCCCGACGAACGCCGGCAAGTCGACGCTCGTCAACGCACTCGTTGGAACCAAGGTGGCGATCGTCTCGCACAAGGTGCAGACGACGCGCGCTCCGATCCGTGGCATCGCCGTCGAAGGGCAGAGCCAGATCGTATTTCTCGATACCGCCGGTATCTTCAACCCGAAGCGGCGGCTCGATCGCGCCATGATCGACGCCGCGTGGAGCGGCCTCGAGGACGCCGATGCGGTGCTGCTGGTCATCGATGCCGCCGCAGGTCCCGACGATGACGTGATGGCGATCGTCCAGCGTCTGAAAACGGCGCGCATGAAACGCATCGCCGTTCTGAACAAGATCGACCGCGTCGAGGATAAGCCGAAGCTGCTGGCGCTGGCGAAACGTCTCGATCAGGAATTGGCCTTCGACCGCATCTTCATGGTGTCCGCGCTCGACGGCAAAGGTGTCGCCGATCTGCGCACGTATCTGGCAGCCGCTGTCCCCGTCGGACCGTGGCATTATGGCGAAGACGACGTCACCGACGTTCCGATGCGCACGCAGGCCGCCGAGATGACGCGCGAGTGCATTTATCGCTATCTGCACCAGGAGCTTCCCTACACGACGACCGTCGAGACGATGAGCTGGAAGACGCTGAAGGACGGTTCGGCGCGCATCGAGCAGACAATTTACGTCGAGCGCGACGGCCAGAAAAAGATCGTCCTCGGCAAGAACGGCGCGACCATCAAGCAGATCTCGAGCGCGGCGCGCCGTTCGATCGAGGAAATGGCGGGCCACCGGGTGCACCTGTTCCTCTTCGTCAAAGTGCGCGAGAATTGGGAAAGCGACCCGGAACGCTACCGCGAGATGGGTTTGCCCTTCCCGAAGTCGTGAGGCGCATCACAATCTCTGAATAGCGTCTCCGAATGACGAACGCTGCATTATGCAATGGACGGATGAAGCCATCGTTCTATCGGTCAAGCCGCACGGTGAAACGGCGGCGGTCATAGAACTGTGGACGCGGACGCACGGCCGCCATCTCGGCCTCGTCCACGGCGGCCGGTCGCGGCGTCTCCGTCCCATCCTGCAACCCGGCAATCACGTTGACGCGACGTGGAAAGCGCGGCTCTCCGATCAGCTCGGTCACGTCACAATCGAAATGCGTCGCGCCTTTGCGGCCGAAACCCTCGACGATGCAGCAGCCCTCGCGGCGCTCTCGACGCTGACGACGCTGACACACCTGCTGCCCGAGCGCGACCCGCATCCGAACCTCTACGAAATCACCCTGTTCGTTCTCGGCTTCTTGAATGATGCAACGGTTTGGCCGGCGCTTCTCGTGCGCTGGGAGTTGGCGTTGCTCGAGGAACTGGGATTTGGTCTCGATCTCAGCCAATGCGCGGCAACGGGGAGCAACGATCAGCTGATCTATGTCTCGCCGCGCACGGGACGCGCCGTGTCGGCGTCCGCCGGCGAACCCTATCGGGACAAGCTGCTTCCGCTGCCCGCGTTTCTGACCAAGCATCGTTCCGGTCATGTGACGGAGGACGATATCCGGCTCGGTTTCGCGCTGACCGGACATTTCCTGGAAACGCGCGTTTTACTTCCGCGCGGTCAAAGCCTGCCGCAGCCGCGCTCGCGTCTGTTGGCGCACCTCCCGCAGTGATCTCATTCGAATAAAAGTTTTAAGAATTCGGCGACGGAAACTCCGCGCGCGTTCGTTCAAAAGTTGACTGGGTGCGAAAGGATCTCCGGATCGTTCGACACGCAGTCTGCCATCGCTTTGCGGAGATTTCCCCCTCTCCGCAAAGAGTCTTCTAAAGGTCTTTTACGTTCGCGCTCCGAAACTGCAGACGTGATGGGCCGGATCTGGCCCGTTCGGCAGCCCCCCGCCGGACGGGCCATGAATTTTTAAAGGGCAGCGATCGGCATTCGCGCGCGTGCTCTCGTCGATCAGCGTTTTCCTGCGCCGACATTAAAAACAGGAAATGCTGGGCGTTGCTCGCATCCTTCAGCAACGGTTCATCGGCGATGTTGGAAATAGAGCCTCATAGCGCTCAACATGTTTTCCTGTTGCGCTTGCGGGAGCGCGGCAGGAATGAACGAGGATCGCAGTGCAAGCTGCGATCCTCGATCTCGCGGTGGTCGCGCCGTTGCCTCCAAGCCTCATTCTGGCCATCGTTTAGTTTTCGCCCAACTTTTAATCGGCGATTAAGCATACGACCCTAGTCTGCCCTGAGTTCGGCGCTTGGGGTTGGGTTACCGATGAGTGGGTTGCAGTCGCTTCCGGTTGGGGAAATCGTAAATCGCGGACGCCTTGATGGTGCTGATTTACGCGCCTTAAGACAGGTATTTTACGAAGACGGCATCGTCACTGCGGAAGAGGCCAAGCTTCTTTTCGATCTCAATGACGCGTGCCGTGATCGCCCGGCCGACTGGGCCGACTTTTTCATCGAAGCCATCACCGACTACGTCGTCTTTCAGGAGAGGCCGCAGGGCTACCTGACCGCCGACAACGCGCATTGGCTGATCGACCGCATCTCTCATGACGGTCGCCTCGACAGCAAGACCGAGCTCGAACTGCTCGTGAACGTTCTCGACAAGGCGCGCTGGGCTCCTGTCAGTCTCGTCAAGTTCGCGCTGGAGCAGGTCAAGGCCGCCGTCATTCATGGCGATGGTCCGCTGCGCGCAGGGAAGTCGCTTGTAGCCGGCACCATTAGCGAAGGCGAAGTCGATCTGCTCCGCCGCATGCTTTATGCTTTTGGCGGCGATGGCCACATCGCGATTACGCGCGCCGAGGCCGATGTCCTGTTCGACATCGATGAAGCCGTCGCCGATCAGAAACCCAATCCGGTCTGGACGGATTTTTTCGTCAAGGCGATCGCCAACGTGATGATGGCGGCCTCGGGCTACCGCGTTCCCTCGCGCGAGGAGGCGCTTCGCCAGGAAGCGAGCCTGCACGAGCCGGATCAGCAGACGTCCGTTCTTGCCGCGCTGCTCTCGATGGTTAGCGCGAACCTCGCGTCGATCCAGGACGCTTATCACGATCAGACGACCGAGGAGCGCGCGTTGGCGCGCCTCGAGCACCAGCGGATCGAAATCATCACCAACGAAGAGATCACCGAGGCCGAGGCGACCTGGCTCGTCAGCCGCCTGGGCCGCGACGGGCGCTTGAGCCCGAGCGAAACCGCGCTCGTGAAGTATCTCGAGCAGGAAAGCCCGAAAATCCACCCTTCGCTCAGCGAAGCCGTGGCGCGCCTGGTCCACGCCGCCTGAGACCACTGCCGGGAAACGGTGCCAGAACGGTGCAGAACGGTGCGACCAAAGTCGCGGCTAAAGTCCTTATGCGGCAGGTGATCGCAGGCTGAGGCGGTCCAGCGCCGCCTTGCGTTATTTACGTCGTTCCCGCCACACACTAGAACGGCTCGTTGCATTCCCATAAGCAGCGAAACAAGCAATCACGGCAAAGACCGGGGACGGCCCATGTTCAAGAAAATTCTGATCGCTAACCGCGGTGAAATCGCCTGTCGCGTCATCAAGACCGCACGCAAGATGGGCATCAAGACCGTGGCGGTCTATTCGGACGCCGACCGCGACTCGCTTCACGTCGAAATGGCCGACGAAGCCGTGCACATCGGTCCGGCGCCGGCCGCGCAGTCCTACCTGATCATGGACAAGATCATCGAGGCCTGCAAAGCGACGGGCGCCGAGGCGGTCCATCCCGGATATGGATTTTTGTCCGAGCGCGAAGCATTCCCGCGCGCCCTTCAAAAGCACGGCATCGTCTTCATCGGCCCGAACGCCAAGGCGATCGCCGCGATGGGCGACAAGATCGAAAGTAAGAAGGCGGCGGCCGCAGCCAAGGTTTCGACCGTTCCGGGCTATCTCGGCGAAATCGGCGACGCCAAGCAGGCGGTCAAGATCGCCAACGAGATCGGCTATCCGGTGATGATCAAAGCCTCCGCCGGTGGCGGCGGCAAGGGCATGCGCATCGCCTACAACGCCAAGGAAGCCGAGGAAGGGTTCCAGCTCGCGCGCTCCGAAGCCAAGTCATCGTTCGGCGATGATCGCTGCTTCATCGAAAAGTTCATCGAGAACCCGCGCCACATCGAAATTCAGGTGCTGGGCGATAAGCACGGCAACGTCGTCTATCTCGGCGAACGCGAATGCTCCATCCAGCGCCGCAATCAGAAGGTGCTCGAGGAAGCTCCCTCTCCGCTGCTCGACGAAAAGACCCGCAAGGCGATGGGCGAGCAGGCCGTCGCGCTCTCGAAGGCGGTCGGATACGACAGCGCCGGCACCGTTGAGTTCGTCGCCGGTCAGGATCGGTCGTTCTTCTTCCTGGAAATGAACACGCGTCTGCAGGTCGAACACCCGGTCACCGAACTCGTGACGGGCATCGATCTCGTTGAGCAGATGATCCGCGTCGCGGCCGGTGAAAAGCTGCCGTTCAAGCAGGCGGACATCAAGCTCAACGGCTGGGCCGTCGAAAGCCGCGTCTACGCGGAAGACCCGTTCCGCAACTTCCTGCCGTCGATCGGACGCCTTGTGAAGTATCGCCCGCCGGCGGAAGGCAAGAAGGACGGCGTCACTGTTCGCAACGATACCGGCGTCTTCGAAGGCGGCGAGATCTCGATGTTCTACGATCCGATGATCGCCAAGCTCGTGACGCATGCGCCGACCCGCGCCGCCGCGATCGAGGCTCAGGCCGGGGCGCTCGACGCTTTCTATATCGATGGCATCCAGCACAACATGCCATTCCTGGCTGCGATGATGCAGCATCCGCGCTGGCGCTCGGGCAAGCTCTCGACCGGCTTCATCAAGGAAGAGTTTCCGGACGGCTTCGAGCCGCGCGCTCCGGAAGGCGCCGATCTGATCACGCTGGCCGCGGTCGCCGGTGCGATCGATCACCTCGGCAACGCACGCCGCCGCGACATCACTCATCAGATGGCAGGCCGGTCGATCAGCTTCGCCAAGCGCCGGATCGTCAAGGTCGGCGATGCGACGGTCAAGCTCGAGGCGATGGGAGCGATCCCCGGACCTTATTACATCTCGATCTTGAACGATGACGGTGAGCCGACCAAAACGCTGGAGATCACCTCCGAGTGGTGGCCGGGCGAGCCGGTCTGGCACGGCACCGTGGAAGGCGCCGACGTTGCCGTTCAGGTCCGTCCGATCGCGAACGGTATGCTGCTTTCCTATCGCGGCATGCAGGCGCCGACATTCGTCTACACGGAACGGGAAGCGGAACTCGCCGCTCTCATGCCGGTCAAGGTCGCGGCCGATATGTCGAAGTATCTGCTGTGCCCGATGCCTGGGCTCGTGAAGGCGATCAACGTCACCGAAGGCCAGGATGTGAAGGCGGGTGACGCGCTTGCGGTCGTCGAAGCCATGAAGATGGAAAACATCCTCAAGGCCGAGCGCGATGGCAAGGTGAAGAAGATCAGCGCCCAGGCTGGCGACAGCCTCGCGGTCGACGCTGTGATCATCGAGTTCGCCTGAAAATAAACGGCGATCAAAAAATGCGCGCTGTAGCTAGCTAAACTTAGCTGCGGCGCGCCGAAGTCCGCGAAGAATGGGCTCGAACGCCTCTTCGTTCCGCGTCTCCGGATAGACCATGTAGACCGGATAGACGAACTTGCGAGCGCGTTTCGGCTCTCTGACGCGGCCGCGCGCGATGAGCTTTTTCACCATTCGCGCCGGAAAATACCCCGAACACTCATTAGCCAGCAGGTAGTCGAGCGCCATCGGACCGAGATCGAGGCTGATGGCGGGGTTGGCGTGTTCGGGGAATGCGGCGGCATGATCCTGCACAAAATCGATTCCCCAATCGACGAGAAGATAATCGCTGACGGTGCGGCGGCTCCCGGCTTTCGCCGACGAGACGAGGACGAACTCCTCGTCGAACAGATGCTCGATCGTCAGTCCCGGCGGCAGCGACGGGCGATACATGACGGCGAGATCCAGCGTTCCCTCGATCAGTCGCTGGCTCAATTGGGAAGAGGCGCCCGCCGTCGCCGACAGCGCGATGCCGGGAATTTTCGCCCTCAGTCCCGACGCCCACTTCATCAGAAAACCGTTCCAAAGACTGAGCGGCGCGCCGACCGAAATGTGCTCCGGATGCTGATCTGCAAGGGAAACTTGAAGCTGCGCCTGTTGCCAGACGCGCACCAGAGCCAGTGCATGCTTCTGAAAGAGTTCCCCCGCGCCGGTCAGTTCGACGCCCGACTTCGATCGCGTAAACAGCGGTCGCCCGAGCAGATCTTCGAGACCTTTGATGCGCGCGGAGACGGTGGACTGAGTGATGTTGAGCTTGCGAGCGGCATCAACGAAGCTGCCCGTTTCAGCAACAATCAGAAATGTGCGAGCGAGATTGACGTCCATCGGCTTCGAACTTCACCTCTGCGATAAAAACTCATCTATCGACATTTTCGATATCACCAAACATCAAATTTCGTTTGTGCAACGTCTTGAAGTTTATCAATGTCGAAAATGACTCGACTCGAGTCGGGTCGACAGACGCACGCGTCTGTCAACGATCAAAACGGAAGGACGATCCACAATGGCTAAAGCTGCAAAGAAAGCCGCCAAGAAAGCTCCTGCCAAAAAGGCAGCTAAGAAGAAAAAGAAGTAAATGACTTTTTGCCGTGATCGTAGAAGCGGCCGTATCGAATTTCCAACTCATACGGTTTGCACGATCGCAGCTCTTCTTATGACCTCGGCTGCTACCGCAGCCACGATCACCAACCGCAGTGATAAGGACGTCAAAATCACGATCACTGAGGGGCCCTCTCGCCAAGACGAGTTTTTGCCGTCCGGCAAGATGATCGATGGGGTCTGTCGGAAGGGCTGCATCATCCGCCTCAACGACAATTCGAAAGACGAGTACGAGCTTCATGGCTCGGAAAGCGTCTCGGTCGAAGGTGGATTTCTCTATTATGATTCTTCGAAAGTCGAGGTAGCGCCGACCGGTGGCAGCGACACGACCGACGGAGAGCGAAGTAACTAGAGATTTGATTGCGGCACGTGCATCCGGCGCTTGTATCCCCTCAGGATACAGGCGCCTTTTCTTTTTTCAGGTCAGAAACTTAGTCGTCACTTCGCGGGAACGGACTCGACACCCGGCACCGGCGGTTCGACGCGCTTGGTTGCTCCGAATGTGCGCTCGAAATTCGTGCGAAGCGCAACGTCGACATCATACGGCGTGACCGGCAGGCCGAGGTTCGCAAGACTGGTGACGCCGAAGTCGCGAATCCCGCACGGAACGATCCCGCCATAGTGGGAGAGATCGGGATCGACATTTATGCTCAAGCCATGCGTCGTGACCCCGCGACTGACCCGCAGCCCGATCGCGGCGATCTTGTCTTCGGAATTTCCGTTCGCTGAAGGGCGCCTGACCCAGACGCCGACGCGATCCTGCCGCGTCTCGCCCTTGACGTTGAATTGAGCCAGCGTGCCGATGATCCAGGCTTCGAGCTGAGTGACGAACGCTCGGATGTCACCCCCTCGCGCTTTGAGGTCGAGCATCACATAGACGACCCGTTGCCCGGGCCCGTGATAGGTGAACTGCCCGCCGCGTCCCGTGCGAAAGATCGGCAGCGCCGATGGATTGAGCAGGTCGTCGTCTTTCGCTCCCGTACCGCCCGTGTAGAGCGCCGGATGCTCCAGGAGCCAAACGAGTTCGGGAGACCCGTTGTCGCGGATTGACGCAGCTCTGACGCGCATCGCCTCGATTGCGAATGGATATTCGACCGGCCGATCGCTGATCGCCCAATCGACCGCGGGCGCGGAACCTGAAACAGCGCGGGAATCGCCGGAAAACATAGTTATTATGTATGGCAGCACGTGCGCTTTCGCAAAGCCTGCTTTGGTCTCGCCTGATCGAATGCGTGCGCTGAAGGTCCCGCGTGCTCTGATCGCGCTTCCTGTTTTTCGGCCCATATGATCGGGAATGCCGATAGAGCCAATCTGGCGCTTGCGTTCGTCAGATCGCTCTGTTACGTCGGGCGTCTTCGCAGTTGGGATCGCTTCGGCGGTTCTGAAACTTGCGATACCCGGGCGTCAGGCCCGGTCTGCGGTTGTGGCGGAATTGGTAGACGCACTACCTTGAGGTGGTAGCGCTGGAAACGGCGTGAAGGTTCGAGTCCTTTCAACCGCACCATTTGGCTCGCCAGCCAATGGTCATCCCGGAAGCCCCCGCCTTCCAGGTTCAAAAGCCCTTAACAGGGACTACGCCGAGGCGCGCTCGCAACGCCGCCGATAGCGCGACTCGCGCAGGAAGCCGCTCGCGCCGAAAGCGCGAGGCGTAGCTGGCGTTTGCTTCTCTTCGAGAAAATCGGCCGGAGCAACGAGCGCCTTCACCGAGGCGGCTCGGACCACGACTCCGCGCAGGGAGCGGCTGCTCAGTTGAACAGATTGAACTGCCAGAACGGTGTTTCGTCTTTCGCAGCCGCAGGCGCGCGCGTCTTGCCCTGGGACGAAGGCGCGGTCGCCGGCACGCCGTCAACGATTGCCGGTTTGCCCTGAACCTTCTTAACAGCTCGCGCCTTATGCTTCGCGTCGGGAGCCGGCGTCATCGACCAGACGAGGGAACGCTCCGCCGTCGGATCGGCGGCCTTTGCAGCGGTCTTCGATGCGATCGCCTTTTCTGCAGCGGCATCGTAGGAGGCGATTGTATCGACCGGCGCCTTCGCGACGAGGTGGACGACCTTGAATCCTTTTTCGTGAAGCGCGGCAAGCAGGCCCGGCAGCATCTTTGCGGTCCAGGCGTGAATGTCGTGCATCAGGATGATGCCCTTCTTGCTCGTCGCGAGCTGCGCGAGAATGCGGTTTTTGACGACCTCGGGATTACGCGTCAGGTAGTCCTTCGAGTCGACGTCGACCCAGACCGCGGCGATGTTTCGGTTCCTGAGGTACGCTTCCGCCTGGCGGCTCGAGCTTAGGTAGGGAAACCGGAACAGCGGAGAAATCGGCGCTCCATTCGCTTTCGTCACCATCGAGATGGCGCTTTCGATCTGCTGGTCGATCGCCTTGGTATTGGCGAACCGCATGTTCCGATGCGACCACGTGTGGCTGCCGATCGTGTTTCCACCGGCGGCGACCTCGCGAACCATCGCGGGGTCTGAGAGCGCCATCTGTCCGACCATGAAGAAAGTCGCCTTGGTGCACTGGTCGGCAAGAGCTTTCAAAATGGCGCGCGTGCGGGATTTCATCGGGCCGTCGTCGAACGTCAGAACGACTTCGCCGTCGTTCAGAAGCTGCAACGCGCGCTTCTGATCACCACCGATCGCAGGTCCGCCGGTCGTATCGATCTCGATCGTGCGAGACACGCCGAGCGTCTTCCCATCGTCCGCGCACGTATCGGCTTTGACCGCGCCACCGGCTTCGATCTCAGCATGAAGCGGAGCTGTGGCAGACAGCGACAGCAGCGCAGCAACAGCGATGACAGGCAGAGAAGCGTGCCGCATGAGTTCCTACTTGTTTTCCGGTTCGAACCAGGGATTTGTAGGGGGGTGATTATGAACGTTCAACAAATGCGCGGCTCACTCGCGGCTATCGACGCGCTCCCTGTGACCCAATAGCCGCGATCCGTCGCGGTTTATGGAGGATTTGCGCCGTTTGCGCGACGCCCCGTCGCATACGAAGGCCCAGGCTGTGCGCCCGCGAAGGGCAGGCGTTGGGCGCTGTCATATTGACGAGGGACGATCAAACATATGGCCGACATCGACACCGGCTCCGCGACAATCGAAGTTCGCTCCGTCACCGCAGATGACCATGCGGAGTGGCTTCGCCTGTTTCGCGATTACATCGCGTTCTACGAAGAGGATGTTCCGGAGGACGTGATCGAGACCACGTGGCAGCGTTTGCTGGCGCAGGAGGACAACATGATCGCGCTCATCGCGATCGCAAACGGCCGCGCCGTCGGCATCGCCAACCTGGTCTTCCACCGCTCGACCTGGGCACGCGACTGGTATTGCTATCTGGAAGACTTGTTCGTCGCGCCGGACGCGCGCGGAAAAGGCGTCGGCCGGGCGTTGATCGAAGCGGTCTATGCCGAGGCCGACCGGCGCGGCGCATCGCGGACATACTGGGCGACACAAGCGAAGAACGCGACCGCTCGCACGCTTTATGATCGGCTCGGATCACTGACCGAATTCGTCCAGTACCGCCGCTAGTGATGCCCGGCGGGAAGCATGCTGCCGATGTGGTCGAAGAGTTCGACCGCTTGCGGATAGGCTTGCAGGATCTGCGACATGTCGTTGGAAAGCTCGCGCAGCCGCGCCTTCTGCGTCGGCGTCGGAGTTCCGGCGCGCATTAACAGCTCAAGCTCTGAGAGCCGCTGTTCGAGATGTTGCGTGTTGGGCTGGCGCGCATAGAAGCGGTGCATCTCGACGATCGCCGAAAGCACGGTGCTGTAGTCGACGAACGAGGTTGCTGGCGGAGACGCGGCGCCGTTGGAGGGCGAGGGAAGAGCGGGCTGAGCGCGGACCTGTCGCGGCGCGCCGCGCGAAGCATCGGTCGCAGGTGGCCGAGTCCGGGGAACGTCGTGCTGTTGCGTAACCCGTTCATTGGGCGCGGCGACGGCAGCTTGCGCATGGCCCGCGCCGTTCTGAGCGCGCTGCGGCGGCAGGCTTTTGCCTCCCGCAAGGCTCTCGATCTGCCCGTTCTCGAAATCGATCGAGAACGCGATCGAGTCGTCTCCGCGATTGATCTTCTCGGTCAGGATGCCGCGAACTTCGTCAAGGATCGCGCTATCGGGCGCCGTGAAGCGAGACAAAACCCCATCATTCGACGAGATGAGCAGATACGGCGTCTTGTCTTGCGGCTTCAGCGCAAGCGCCGCGAAGGCGAGCGTGATGAAGCCGAGGAGCACGGTAGCGCCGGTCGGCGAGAGCGGGCCGAACGACAGATCCGGGCGCATCGATCCGAATGTCATCACCAGGAAGAGCGTGGCGAGGCCCCAATAAAGAAGTGTCGGCTTTTGTCTGACGTGGGTGCCGACGGAGACGCTCGCGATGTTCGCAATCGGAATGGTGCGCGACGGCGTGGTCAGAACGCGGCCCTCGATGCGAAGCGCGTCAAACGTCTTGGTCGCCGCGGCGCTCTCGGGGATGCGTCCGTGAAATATCATTATAGGAGTGCTCACTTTCGGAGCTGTCGCACTAGTTCTCGCGCGGAACATAGTCGATCCGCGTCGCAAACAGAAGTCCGGCGAAAGGGCACCTGTTGATAGCGCGTTTAGCTCGCCGGAGCGTCGAGCTTGCGCGTCAGGTCCTCGAACTCCTTCCGCAGTTCCTCGTTCTTGAAAATCTGATCGAGGCTCGGCGATTCGAGCTTCTGAATCGCCTCGAATGACGTCGAGCTTTCGCGCATCAGATCGCGAAGCTGCACGCTGGCTTCGACGGTTTCATACGTATTATCCGCGATTTTCAGGTCATGCGATGCCTTGAGCCGCGCCTTCGCGATCTGCTCGCGCTGTTGCTGCAGATAGCGGCGATAGCTCTGCGCAGCCGAGTCGGCGATCTTCTGGCTGTCGCGATTCGATTCGAGCGCCCGCTGCTGGTCCGGGCGATTTTCAGCCTTGAGCAGATCGGCCGTCCGCCGCCGCGCCGCCGCGATATCTGAAATGATGGCTTCGAGCTTCGGCAGATACTGCGTATCGATCTTGGCGATCGTCGCGTCCTGCGCCTGCACGAGCATCGCGAAAAGCGCCGCATGCATCGCAAAATAACGCCGCGCCGCGCCCATGTTGTCGCCCGTCGAGCCGATGAGCTTCGCCAGCTGCCCGTCGATCATCTTGGCGGCGTTGAAGACGGCGACGAGACGGATGAGATCTCCCGAAAGCACGCTGTCGAGCAGCAGATCGACTTGCTCGGGCTGCAATTCGATGCCCGCCGCCTTGAGCGCCGCGGCGATCTCGCCCTTTTCCTTCTTGATCTCGGCACGGTTGGCGGCGATGCGCTTATTGTTTTCCGCGATCTGCGCTTCGATCGAGTCGACGGTGTCGGTCAGGACGCCGGGAAAGTTCGCGTCCTTGGGCGCGACGAGCTGCTTTTCCTTCAGCTTGACGTTCTGCTCATCGATGTCGCGAATGTTGTGGCGCAGCACGTCGAGCCGCTTCTGGACGTCGACGACCGGCGCGTTCGTGACGATTCCGAGTGCCGCATTGAGAAGATCGCGCACCTTGGTGTCGCGGTCTTCGCGCGTTTCCTTCCAGAACGGCGGGATGATGTATTCGTCGCGGCTCGGCAGCTTGCTCGCCCCTGCGCGGGAATCGGCGGCATCCTTGAGCACGGCGTCGACGGCCGCCATCAGCGCCTTGGCTTGCTCGTATTGAATATCGCCGTCGCGCGGATCTTGCGCCGCAGCTTTGGCGGCGGCCGCAGCCGGACTGAGCGTGTCGCTCTTCACGGAGGGATCGATCGGCGACGGCGCGTTGGTTTCGCGCGCCTTCAGCCAGTCGGCGATGGCATCGCGCTTCGCCGCCTGCGCGGCCGCAGCGGTTGGAACGACCACACTTGCAATAAGCGCGAGGCATAAGGCCGTCGCGGGCCGTCGCTGAACCGACATGAGCGCCTCCGTCGGCGTCAATGGCACTGAAAATTCTGGCAAATCAATGTTGCGGCAGCGTCGCCGATGCAACAAATCCGAATGCATTCTGGGTTCCGGCGACGTTACAGCCGTGCCGCGATCCTGATCAACCTAAGAAAATCCTCGTCGATGCTGCGCGCATCGTCGAGCAGCAGCATATCCGAAAACGTGGATAGGGATTTGTTAACGGCATCGGCGGGCTTGGCGCGATGAATGCCGGCCGTGCCGAAATTGGCGTAGAGCCTGAGAGCCTTCGGCGATGGCAGCAGAGCCGCGAACGGTGCCGGTGTCCCGATGACGATCAGCGAGCTTCGTGCGGTGAACTCCGCCCCAGGAACGGCGCGACCGATTTCGCGCAGAACGAGATCGGCAAGCGGACGCAACCCCTTGGCGTCGGAAAGCAGGCGTTCGATGTCGGATTGCGAGGTCGCGACGGGTTTCACTGAAGGCGTCGGTGCAACCGGCGGCGCAGGCTTCGGCACGGCGTGAAATGGACGACGATCTTGTTGTCTTGTTGCCTCCGGCGGCCGTGGACGTGCCGCCGGGGGAATGTTGCCCGCGTCGTCGCCATAGACCAGCCGCCCGCCGTTGTGATGGATGCGCTCCAGCCAGGACGCCCACGAAAATTGAAACCCCTGATGCCGTAGCCAGTCGATGATTTCGTTGCGATCGCTATGGCCGGAGTGTCGGATGGCAATCATCCAGCCGTCGAGGTCCCGGCCGGTGTCCTCCTTGAGGCTGGCGACGAAGTCTCGCTCCATTTCCGCATAGTCGGTGCTCATCAGAGGTCTGCATCAAATCCAGCGTCGCGAGCGCGCTTTATACTCGATATACGCGTCACCGAATTGACGTTCGAGGTGACGTTCCTCAGGGATGATTTGCAGGATCGTCACCAGGATCGCAAAAATCAAAGCCGCGCCGACGAACCAGACCGATTTGGTGATTTCGGCCGTGCCCAGCAGCACCAGCACGTCGCCGATGTAGATCGGGTTGCGAAAACGCGCGAACGGGCCGGAGGTCACCAGTGCACTGGATGTTCCAGCGGGATTAAACGTCGTCCCGTTTTTTGTCAGCGTCCTGATGCTCCAGACGATCAGAGAGACACCGGCAACGCCGAAGCCGATGCCGAGCCAATGCGCAGGGCTGTCGTTCATGCCCGGCCAGGGGAGCGGCCAAACGCGCGTTGCGAGCGATGCCGCCGCGATCAGCACGATCAGCAGCACGGGCGGCCAGGGAAAATTGTTTGCGCGCTCAAGGCGCGTCGCGTCTGCGTTCTGTTCGGTCATGGCGGCAATCTACAGCCAAACGCGGCGAACGCCAGCCGGGGACGGCAACCGTTATTCAGAGGATCGCCAACAGAGCACCGAAGTCATGCCCGTGCCGTCACGGCTGCTTCTTTTTAGCCGCATCGGCGGGCGCCTTGGCCTTCTTGGGCGGCGCGATCCGTGGTGTCGGCGAAGCGGTCGGATCGGTTTGCTTCAACTCGTAATCGAGGTCGTAGCTTTTGCATCCCGAAGCCGCGAGGCGCTGATTATACTCCTGCAGACGCTGCAGATCGGCCGCGTGCTGGCTGTCAGGGTCTCTCCCCTTGGCTGACGTTCCGACCGTCGATGAGAACGCGGACTGTAGGCCGCGCGAGAAGCCTGACGCCTGCTTGCGATTGTCAAAGCCGCGAAGCTGCAGGATCAGAACCTGCACACGCCCCGACAATTGCTTGCAGTTGAGCTTCTTGTCTTCGATCGGCGCCTGATAGCTCGCGCCGTGGTCGCCGTCTTGCCAGATGTTATTCTTCGCGTAGGCGCTGGCAATGATCGACGAGCTGCCGACGCCCGCAGCCAGCGTGAGCGGCACGATAAGCGTGATCAGGCTAAGCGAGGTGAGGAAACGCATTCGCACTCGCACTCCAATAAGCGGCCGATCATGAGGCTGAACATGATTCCGCGGCAGGCTAAAGGCAAACCCGGAGTATGTTGACTTCCGACGCTTTTGCGCCGGCAGGCTTGCGCAGCACGCACGCCTCTGATTTCAATAGGATATCTTAAGCTAGGAGGGCCGGCTGATCGGTGCCTCCGATGCTCGCTCCAGAGGGAAACTCCGAATGACGATTGCGCGCGCGGCGCTGATGGCGCTCATCGTGGGTGCGGCGAGTTCGCCGTCGCGGGCCGAAGAGCCGACGCCTGCGCACTTCGCCTGCGATTTCAGTACGGGCTATTCTTGGACATACGACTCCGGCAAGTTCCGGTCCGAACCGCCGAAGGATTTGAAGTTCGAAATCGGCCAAATCGATCTCGACAAACAGGCCGCAACCCTCATCCTCGACGGCAAATCTTCGAACGCGCTGAAGATCGTGCGCGCCCTGAACGCCAACACTTTCCTTGAAGTCGCGAACGAAGGTTTCCTGAACATCACGACCATCTATGATCGCGATGCTACGACCGGAACTTATCCGGCAGTGCATTCGCGCCATTTCGGTCTCTTCGGCCAGCCGATGTTCGCGCAGTATGCGGGAACGTGCACGGCTAAGCCTTAGGCTTCATCAAGACGCCGCTTAAGCTGTGGACGGGCGAGTTGCCGTCCTGACCCTGCAGGAGCACAACTACCGGCATGACCCTGCACCTCGTCAAGCTCTGCGTCGGCGCAAGCTCCATCGAAGATCTCGCGGACTGGCAGCGCGAAAATCGCCAATGCAAGTCGCGCGACGGCCAGGCCTGCGTCTATCATCCGACGTATCAGTTTCCGAAACGGCGCGATGACCTGCTCGATGGCGGCTCGCTCTACTGGGTGATCAAAGGCACGATCCTCGTTCGGCAAAAGCTCGTCGGGCTCGAGGAGGGCACTCGAGACAACGGCACGCCGTGCTGTCATATCCAACTTGCGCTGCCGCTCATTCCCGTGCGGCCGACGCCCCGCCGCGCCTTCCAGGGCTGGCGCTATCTCGAAGACGACGACGCGCCGCCGGACCTCAAAGGCGGCAAGCGCGATCAGGTTGCGGTCATGCCGGCCGAAATGCGAAAGAAGCTCGCCGATCTCGGCCTCCTCTGAAGCAACCCGCTGAGAAGTAATGTCCCGCCCGCCATTCACGCCGACCATCGCGTCATTGCCCAAGCTTGTTCCTTTTGTCGGACCGGAAGCCCTGGAGCGCGCTCGCGGACGGCCTTTCACCGCCCGCCTCGGCGCCAACGAAAGCATCTTCGGACCATCTCCGAAGGCCGTTGCCGCGATGCGCGAAGCGGCCGCCGAGAACTGGAAATATTCCGACCCGGAGAATTTCGAGCTGCGCTCCGCGATCGCGTTCCATCACGGCGTCGCAATCGAGAACGTGGTGGTTGGTGAAGGCATCGACGGTTTGCTCGGCCTGACCTGCACGATGTTTCTGACGCCGGGCGCTCATGTCGTCACGACCGACGGCGCCTATCCGACCTTCAATTTCCACGTCCGGGCGCACGGCGGCGCACTCGATCTCGTTCCGATGCGCGACATGCGTGAAGACGTTCCGCGCCTCATTGAAAGCGCGAAAGCGCTTTCCGCACGGCTGCTTTATGTCTCCAATCCCAACAATCCGATGGGAAGCTGGTGGCCGGCGGAGGCCATGACACAGTTCATCGGCGCGCTGCCGCCAGAAACGCTTTTGATCCTGGATGAAGCCTACGTCGAAACCGCGCCGGAAGGCACCGCCCCGCCGATCGACGTCTCAAATCCGCAGGTCGTGCATTACCGGACGTTCTCGAAAGCCTACGGACTCGCTGGCGCGCGCATCGGTTATGCGATCGGCGAAAGCAGCGTGATCGAAGCCTTCGACAAGGTCCGCAATCACTATGGCATCAACCGCGTCGGTCAGATCGGCGCGCTCGCCGCGATCCGCGATCAGGCGTATCTGCGCGATGCCGTCGGCGCCATTGCTGCCGCGCGCGAACGCATCGCCGCGATTGCATCGGCGAACAATCTGTCTCCGTTGCCGTCCGCCGCGAACTTCGTCGCCATCGATTGCGGCCGCGATGCCGCGTTCGCGGAGCATGTTCTGAAAGCGCTGCTCGACCGCGACGTATTCGTCCGCAAGCCCGTCGCCAAAGGTATCGATCACTGCATCCGCGTCTCGTGCGGCCGCGACGAGGATCTCGACGTGTTTGCCAAAGCGCTTCCCGCGGCGATCGAGGACGCGCGTCGGTTGTCATAGGCCTTGCCCGAACGCTTATGACAACCTTCGGAATGAAGACAGCGCGCGTCCGAGCCGCTAAGGGAACCGGATGACACGCACCAGCGATTTCAATCTTACCGCAGTCCAGCGGCTCCTCAGTCTCGCCGCCGTCACAGCGACCGCGTTCGGCGTCGGACTTTCGTTCGGTATCGGCTTTCCCCTCACGGCCTTGACGTTCGAGGCTTGGGCGCAGCCCAAATGGATGATCGGGCTCGCGGGCGCCGTGCCTGCCATCGCCGTTCTGCTGGCCCTTCCCGTGTTGCCACGCATCGTCGTGCGCTTAGGCCCTGTTACCGCCATCGCTCTCGGATGCCTCGCCGGAGCCGCCGGATTTGCTGCGCTCTATGCGTTTCAATCGCCTGCCGCGTGGCTGATCATCCGCTTGCTGATGAGCGTCGGATTTGCGCTGCCGTGGCTCGCGGGCGAGACGTGGATCAATTCGGTTTCGGAAGAGTCGACGCGCGGCCGTGTCATTGCTGTCTATGCGATCGTCTTCTTCACCGGGTTTGCGACCGGACCGTTCGTTCTGCAAAATCTCGGGCTCGATGGCCCGTGGCCGTTCATCGTCGGGACGCTGGGCTCGGCGGTGGCAAGCATTCCCATATTACTGGCGCGGCGGTTCGCGCCGGAGTTCTGTCACGATGGATCGAGCGACGTCACGTCCGCGCTGCGCATGGCGCCCGCAGCGATGGCCTCGGCATTCATCGGAGGTTTCGCCGAGATCACCAACCTGTCGCTCATCCCGAACGTCGGGCTCGCGGCCGGGCTGTCGCAGAACGAAGCGCTGGGTCTGCTCAGCGCCATGACGATCGGCGGTATCGCTCTCCAGTTCCCGATCGGCTGGCTCTCCGACAAGGTCTCGCGTCACGCCGTCACGATCGGCCTCGCCGTCGCGTTCGTTCTGCTCGTGCTGCTCTTGCCGTTCGCTTTGGCGAGTTCCGGCCAAGCGAAGATCGTGTGCTTCCTGCTCGGCGGCGCCATCCTCGGCTTCTATACGTTGGGCCTCGCGGTGATCGGCGAGCGCATTGCGCCGGGCGATCTCGCCGCCGCCAATGCCGCGTTCCTTGTCATGTATCAGGCTGGCTCGATCGTCGGCCCGTTCGCGGCTGGCGTGGCGATGACGGCGTCGCCGGTGAATGGCTTCGTCGCGATCATGACCGGCCTGATGATCATTTGCGGGGTCGCCGTCGTGCTGCTCGAAAGGCGGGAGCGCCGCGCGGTCCAGCGTGGTTAACAGATTGTTTGCGCCATCGCGCTAGCTTGCGAGGGTCGAAAACGGAGCCGGCTTTTTGCATTGGCTCAGCCCCGCGCAAGGTGCGTGCGATGATGCGATCGGTTCTGTCTTTTTTCTCGGTGCTGGCGTTCGGCGCGATGACGGCGGCGCTTTTCATCGCGGTTCTGCCGTGGGTGTCAGGACACGCGCCGGATAATCTCAAAGCCCTGACCGATGGCCTGCAATTCAATTCGCTGATGCTGGGCTTGATCTTCGGCCTGATACTGGGCTCGCTCGGCCGCTACAACTGGGCGGACATTCCGCGCCGCGTGGTGACGTGGTTCCTCGTGCGCGAGCGGCAGTTTTTCTATTACGCCCTGATCGCCATCTGCGCCGGCGTGCTGCTGTACTACTGACGCGCTCGGAGCCCATCGGAAAAGGGCGGTCCTTTCGAACCGCCCTTGAGGTAGTGCCTGCAATCTTTGGGTCGCCTCAGACCGAATAGTACATGTCGTACTCGACCGGATGCGGCGTCATCTCGTAGCGCATGTTCTCTTCCATACGCAGCGCGATGTAGGCGTCGATCATGTCGTCGTTCATGACGCCGCCCGCTTTGAGGAAGTCGCGATCCTTGTCGAGGCTGTCGAGAGCTTCGCGCAAGGAGGCCGCAACGGTCGGGATCTTCGCAAGCTCTGCCGGCGGCAGGTCGTAAAGGTTCTTGTCCATCGCAGGACCAGGATCGATCTTGTTCTGGATACCATCGAGGCCCGCCATCAACATCGCCGTAAACGCGAGGTAGGGGTTCGCGCCCGGATCGGGGAAGCGGACTTCGACGCGCTTCGCCTTGGGGTTCGAAACGTGCGGAATACGGCACGACGCCGAACGGTTGCGCGCCGAGTAGGCGAGCAGAACCGGCGCTTCGTAACCCGGGACGAGACGCTTGTAGGAGTTCGTCAGCGGGTTCGAGAACGCGTTGATCGCCTTCGCGTGCTTCAGGATACCGCCGATGTAGTAGAGGCACATCTGCGAAAGGTCGGCATACTTGTCGCCCGCGAACATCGGCTGTCCGCCCTTCCAGATCGACTGGTGGACGTGCATGCCCGAGCCGTTGTCGCCGAAGATCGGCTTCGGCATGAACGTCGCCGTCTTGCCGTAGGCCTGCGCGACGCTGTGCACGACGTACTTATAGATCTGCATATGGTCGGCCATCATGATCATCGGGCCGAACTTGACGCCGAGCTCATGCTGGGCGGCGGCGACCTCGTGGTGATGCTTCTCGACCGAGACGCCCATCTCCGACAGCACCGACAGCATTTCCGAACGGATGTCCTGGCAGCTGTCGATCGGCGGAACCGGGAAGTAGCCGCCCTTGACGCGCGGACGGTGTCCGAGGTTGCCCATCTCGATGTCGGCCGACGAGTTGGTCGGCAGCTCGCTCGAGTCGACCTTGAAGCCGACCGAGTACATGTCCGTCGAGAACTTGACGTCGTCGAAGATGAAGAATTCTGCTTCCGGGCCGAAATAGACTTTGTCGCCGAGGCCGAGCGACATCATGTAGGCTTCGGCCTTCTTGGCGATCGAGCGCGGATCGCGTTCGTAGGGCTGACCCGTCGACGGCTCGAGAACGTCACAGAACAGAACGACCGTCGTCTGCGCGAAGAAGGGATCGATGTGCGCCGACGTCGGGTCCGGCATCAGCGTCATGTCGGACGCTTCGATCGTCTTCCAGCCCGCGATCGACGAACCGTCGAAGGCGTAGCCGTCGCTGAACACGCTGTCGTCAACGCAGCTGACGTCGGCCGTCACGTGCTGCATCTTGCCTTTGGTGTCCGTGAATCTGAAATCCACGAACTTGGCTTCCTTGTCCTTGATGAATTTCAGGACGTCACTTGCGTTCTTCATAGACACTCCCCTGTCTTGCAATGCGTTACGGCTCCGGGCGAGCCGAGTTGGCCGATTGATGTGTTCAAACCGGAATTCGATCGTGCGGTGTTAGATTGCGTCGCGGCCGGATTCACCGGTGCGGATGCGGATGGCGTCCTCAATGGTCGAAATGAAGATCTTGCCGTCGCCGATGCGGCCCGTCTTCGCGGCCTTTTGAATGGCCTCGACGGCCTTGTCGAGCATCTCGTCGCTCAACACGACCTCGATTTTCACCTTCGGTAGAAAATCGACGACATACTCGGCGCCGCGGTAGAGTTCGGTGTGGCCTTTCTGGCGGCCGAACCCCTTGGCTTCGATCACAGTAATGCCTTGCAAGCCGATTTCCTGTAGCGCTTCTTTCACTTCATCGAGCTTGAAGGGCTTTATGATCGCTTCAATCTTTTTCATTTTCGTCCCTTGATGATGAGCAGGATATCGAATGGCGACCCGCACCTGCCCAATGGCCAAATAGCTAGCAGGGGCCGTGCCAGTCTCGGCACCGGCATGGAATGCAATACAAATCAAAGGCTTAGCTGTTGTCTGCGGATTAAATAGCCAGCCATGATCGAGTTATACGCCTAAAAAACAAGCCGTGTGCTTGAATTTCAGGCGGCAGACGAGGGCGCGGCGCCGTGACCGCCGCTGAGGTAGGATCGAGCGCATCGCATGAACGAACTTTTGTCGACGACGGAGATGGCCGAGGCGGATCGTCTGGCCGCAGCGGGAGGCGTCCCGAGCCTCGATCTGATGGAAAACGCGGGCCGCGACGTCGCCGAAGCGGCGCTGAAACTCGCCGCTGATCTCTCCCGCCCGAGCGCCCGCATCGTCGTGCTCTGCGGCCCCGGCAACAACGGCGGCGACGGCTTCGTCGCGGCCCGTCATTTGCGCGATCGCGGCTTCGACGTCCGCGTCTTCCTTCTCGGAGATCGCGCCGCATTGAAGGGCGACGCCGCCGAGATGGCGCGCCGCTGGCCGTTGCCCATTCGCCCTGCATCGCCCGATGCGTTGCAAAGCATGAATATCGTGATCGACGCGCTCTTCGGCGCCGGACTTTCGCGTCCGCTCGATGGCGAAGCGGCCGAACTCGTTGAAGCGGTGAACGCCAGCCGAATCCCGGTGATCGCCGTCGATGTTCCGAGCGGGCTCAACGGCTCGACGGGGCAAAGCGATGGGCCGGTCATTCAGGCTCGGAGGACGGTGACGTTCTTCCGCAAGAAGCCGGGTCATCTTTTGATGCCGGGTCGCGACCTCTGCGGCGAGGTCATCGTCGCCCAGATTGGCATCCCGGATAAAGTTATCGAAACACTGAAGCCTTCCGTCCACGAAAACCGGACGGACCTCTGGCTGTCCTCGTTCCGTTGGCCTGAGGACGCCGGACATAAATACGATCGCGGCCATGCCGTTGTCGTCTCAGGACCTGCACTGCAAACCGGTGCGGCTCGCCTTGGCGCACGCGGAGCGATCAGAGCCGGCGCCGGCGTCGTGACGCTCGTCGGCAATGCGACCGCAACCGCCATCATCGCCACGCAGGTGACGTCGATCATGGTGCGCTCGGTTGCGGGCCCTGCCGCGCTTACCGACTTTCTCGCCGATACGCGGCGCAACGCCGTGCTGATCGGACCCGGCGCATCCGTCGGAGCGGAAACGGCGGCGGATGTTCTTGCGATCTTGCGATCCTCTGCGTCTGTCGTCCTCGACGCCGACGCGCTGACGTCGTTTGCCGACAGCGATAAAGACCGTCCCCAACGTGAATCCGGAATGGGCTTCCTCGTGCGCAACGGCGACAAGACGCTGAACGCCGACAGCTTGTTTGCCGCGATCAAAGCGCGTTCCGCGCCCGTCGTCCTGACGCCGCACGATGGCGAGTTCAAGCGCCTGTTCGGCGATGTCGGCGGCTCGAAGCTCGATCGCGCGCGGCACGCAGCCGAGCGATCCGGAGCGATCGTCATTCTCAAGGGAAGCGACACGGTGATCGCCGAACCCGAAGGCCGCGCGGCGATCAACGCGAATGCGCCGCCCTGGCTCGCGACCGCCGGATCGGGAGACGTGCTTGCTGGATTCGTCGTCGGTCTTCTGGCGCAGCGCATGCCGGCGTTTGAAGCCGCCTGCGCGGCGGTCTGGCTGCACGGAGAGTGCGCGCGCCGCTTCGGCATCGGTCTGATCGCTGAAGATCTGCCTGAGCTGTTGCCGCCTGTGTTGGCCGATCTCCACAGCCGCAAAGGGCGTTAAACGCGGCCGGCCTGCTTCAACTGATCGTCGGCATGAAGAAACGCCTCGACTTCCGAGGTCGCGGGCGGGCTCGTCTCCGAAACCCCGAGCAACGCCATCAGCTGCGCGATTTCGACGAACTTTCGCGTCTTGCGATCATAGAGGCCGCCCTTGAACAGCGCCCGCGCTGCGACCTGACCGTCGCGCGGTCCGCCGTCGATGACGAAAATCTGCTCCATCACGACGAGGCTCGCATCCCAGCACAGCAGTTTGGTGTCGAGACGGAATGGCTGGAACGGACGAAGCTCGCGCTGGAAGCGGATGGTGATGGCGCTCGCGATCGGCGTCCATTTGTGACGCATCACCTCGCGCCATAGCCCCGACCTGACCATGGTGTCGAGGCGGCCGAGGTCCATCAGCGTCAGATAGCGGCCGTTGTTGAGATGAAACGAAAGATCGAGATCGTGCGGCCACACCCGGAAATTCAGCGTTGACGATTCGCGCGGCAGGCTGACCGGCCCGCGTCGCCGCGCCGTCAGCAGGAGCCATAAAAGCCGCAGCCAGAGGTTCATCGGAACGGTCTCCGAAACGAGACTTGCAGCGTCACGCAGGCCCTACCTATAAGTCAAACAGGCCGACTGCCGCGGCAGTTCGCAATTGCTCCTTGCCGGGCCATAATGGCAATTTAAGAGGACTGTACGGCGAATCGCTTGGACGTCCGGCTGGAAAGGTGAACGACAGGAATGCTGCGGCCACTACGCTTCGCGCAGATACTCGTTGCGTCGGCTTTCGTCACGAGCGGAGTGCAGGCCGCCGAAGGCGTGCCGCAGCCGTCCGCCGCCGAGCAGGGCGCGGCGCAAATGGTGCGCGGCGACGTCGCGACTGCGGTGACGGCCTACACGGAAGCGCTGCGCGACACGGGCCTCGCCAACGACCGCCGCGCCACGATCCTGAACGATCGCGCCGTCGCCAACGCACGGCTCGGCCAGATCAAGCTGGCGCTCGAAGATTACAATCACGCGGTCGAGCTGTTTCCCGAATATCCCGTTGCTTACAACAATCGCGGCAACCTGCTCGTGGCCGTCGGCCAGCTCGACGAGGCGATGAAGGATTTCGACCGGGCGCTCGTGCTCGCGCCGGGCTATGCCGCTGCGTATTCCAATCGCGCCAACGCCGAGATGAAGCTCGGCAAGCCCGCGGTCGCGATCCGTGATTTCACGAAGGCGATCGAACTGTTGCCGGCCAGCGCGCCGCCACTTTCGGGGCGCGGCTTGGCCTATCTCGCGACCGATAAGCCGCACGCCGCCATCCGGGATTTTTCGCGTGCCGTCAGCGCTGACGCGCGCTTTGCGACCGCTTATCGCAACCGCGCCGAAGCGCGCATGACCATCGGTCTGCGCGAAGACGCAATCGAGGACTTGTCCCGCGCCATCGCGTTCGACGTCAACAACACCGAACTCTACGTCGTTCGCGGCTACGCTTATTTTCTGAATGCCAATACCGCGTCGGCGTTGAAGGATTTCTCCCGCGCCATCGAGCTCGATCCCAACGCAAGCGCGGCGTTCGAAGGGCGCGGCCTCGCCAACAGCTTCGCCGAAGCCTCCGACGAAGCCTATGCGGACTTGAACCGCGCTATCGAACTCGATCCGCGATCGCCGGTCGCATATGCGTTCCGCGCCGTCGTCTACAAACAGAACAACCAGCCGGACATCGGAGCGAAGGACGTCGAAACGGCGATCAAGCTTGATCCGAATTCGCCCGAAGCGCTATGGGCGCGCGGCGAGATCGCGGAGGCAAGCGGCCACGCCGATACCGCGATCGCCGATCTGCGACGTGTGCTGCAACTGAAGCCGAGCTGGCAGTTCGCGGCCGACGCGCTGAAGCGGCTGGGCGCGCCGATCGATGACGGCGATGATAAACCGCAGCCGGCGCTCGATATCCCGAAATGGCATGTCGTCCAGAACGGAAAGACATACACAGCCGTGAGCGACGACTACGGGCAAATTCGCGTGCCGCTCGAAATGATCGGCGATGGCTTGCCGAAGCTGCTCGACTGGGAGGTGAAAACAGCCCCCTATGCGAGCTACGGAATCCTGCGTTTCTCAGGCGGTAGCGTTCCCGGCAAAAACGGCCCCGAGGACACCGAACTCGCAGCCATCGTCGACATCGCGGCGGCGAAGGTGATCGCGATCCAGCCCAACAAGCAGGGCGCTCGCGTCGCGACCTGGACGTGGGACGGCGATCACCTGCAAGTCGCAAGCGTCGATGGCGTAACCGACGAGTATCAGCTGCGCACCGTCGCGGTTGCGGCGGCCGCTCCTGTTCCGCAACGGCGCTACGAGTCTTGGGAATCGCGGGAAACGCGTCAGCGCCGCGCGCCAAAACCGAAAACGATCTTCGACTTTTTGTTTGGCAACTGACGTCTTGCCGCAAGAACGCAGCGGCCCTGAAAGCGTTATCCGAATTCAGTCGGATTGAGACGCTGCGATAAAATCATGAATGACAAGCCAATCGTTCTCTGGTTCCGCAACGACCTTCGGCTTGGCGATCACGCGGCGGTCGCGGCGGCGGTCCACACCGGCGCTCCGATCCTTCCGCTCTACATTCTCGACGATGCGTCACCCAAACAATGGAAGGTGGGCGGCGCGTCGCGCTGGTGGCTGGATAAAAGCCTCGCTGCACTTTCGGGCGATCTCGCAAGTCGCGGCAGCCCGCTCGTGCTTCGGCGTGGCGATAGCGAAACGGAACTGCAGCGCATTATCGAGGAGACCGGCGCAGGCGCCGTTTACTTCACCCGCAGCTATGAGCCGTGGGCAGTCGCGCTCGAGCAGCGGCTGAAAACAAAGCTTGACGAAGCCAACGTCGCGTTCCGCCGTTTCGGCGGCCGCCTGCTTCGCGAGCCTGAAGACGTGCGCACGTCCAACGGCGTATTTTATAAGGTTTATACGCCGTTTTCGCGCGCCATCATGAAAGACCTCGTTCCGGCGAAATCCGTGCGCGCGCCGGAACGCATCGCGGCGCTTGAGAAACAGCCCAAAAGCGAACGCCTGCGCGACTGGGAACTGCACCCGCATAATCCCGACTGGTCGAAAGGACTGGCGGCCGCCTGGCAGCCGGGCGAAGCCGGCGCACGCAAACGACTTTCCGATTTTGTGCGAACCGCGCTGAAGTCGTATGCGCGCGACCGCAATTACCCGGCGACGCCCGGTACGTCGCGATTGTCGCCGCATCTCGCGTTCGGCGAAATCTCGCCCGCTGCGTGCTGGCAGGCAGTGGCACACGCTGGCGGCAAAACCAATGGCTCGGACAATTCGGTCGAGACATTTCTCAAAGAGCTTCTTTGGCGTGAATTCTCTGCCGGTCTTTTGTTCCATTTTCCCGAATTGCCCGAGGAGCCGTTTCGGCCGGAATTCGCGGGATTTCCCTGGCACGGGAACGCCAAGCATCTCAAAGCATGGCAAACCGGGCAGACCGGATATCCGATCGTCGACGCCGGAATGCGCGAGCTATGGGCGACGGGCTACATGCACAATCGCGTGCGCATGATCACCGCGTCGTTTCTCATCAAGCACCTGCTCATTCCGTGGCAAACCGGAGAAGCCTGGTTCTGGGACACGCTGGTCGACGCCGATCTCGCAAACAATTCGGCGAACTGGCAGTGGGTTGCGGGCTCCGGAGCCGACGCGGCGCCTTATTTTCGTATATTCAACCCGGTCATGCAGGGCGAGAAGTTCGATCCCGATGGCGACTATGTCCGCCGCTGGGTTTCGGAACTCGCGAAATTGCCCCGGCAGATCATTCACGCACCGTGGAAAAGCGATTCCGGCACGCTCATGGAAGCCGGCGTTAAACTCGGGAAATCATACCCAAATCCGATCGTCGAGCATGGCGAGGCCCGCGCCCGCGCGCTCGCCCGCTACGAACACATTAAAAATTCGCACTAGAGACCGGTTTTCTGGGACAGTAATTCCCGCACAATAAAAGGGCACGCCATATGCGCCGGGCGCATGAGCAACATGTCGCTCGTAAGTATCTGGTTTAGAATATTCCCTGATAACAAGCACGATCTGGCCTACTCGATCGCATCTTGTGATAGAGATAGGTGGGCTCCGCCGTATTGCGTAGGGAGAGAGTTATGTTGCGCGCACGAACCTTGGCAGCGTTGCTGTTCGCTGTTTTGCCGATTGTTCCTGTATCTGCTCAGGAGGTCGGAACCAGTGAAAATGCCGGCAGTGCCGCGAGTGCGACTGCCGCGCCGGAGCAGGGCGCAGACGCAACGGAAGCCGCTGCCGTCGAGCCCAAACCGAAGCCGAAACCTTTGCCGCCGACGCTGACGGCATCAATCGATCTCACGCGCCAGACGATGACCGTCAAAGTCAACGGCGAGGCGCGCTATAGCTGGCCGATCTCGTCCGGTGTGGCCGCGTTCGCGACACCGACCGGCAACTTCCATCCGCAGTGGACTGCGAAGATGTGGTACTCGCGCAAATACGACATGGCGCCGATGCCGCACGCCGTCTTCATCAACGGCGGCGTCGCCGTGCATGGAACTTCGCACACGAAGTATCTCGGCAGCCCCGCATCGCACGGATGCATCAGGCTCGCGCCGGGTAACGCCGCGACGTTCTACAATCTCGTCCAGCGTCACGGCTATAGCCGGACGCGCGTCAGCGTTCACGGCCGCCCGAACTGGAAGGGCGGCACTCAGATTGCGAGCCGCAGCGAAGAAGATCGCAAGCCGCGGTATGCCGACAGCGGAAGCTGGTTCTGGGGCGATAGCAGCGATGACTCAGCCTACAATCCGCGCTTCACGCGCAAGAAGGCACCGAAGGGCCACGTCTACATCGACGGCAAGCTGATGAAAGTCTATCGGCGCAAGAACGGCGAATACGTCTACCGCCAAGCGCAGCGGCAGGTTTCTCCCGGCTATTCCAACAGCTATTGAGATCGCTTGAACGATCGGTGGCAATATGAAAAGGCCCGGTTTCGACCGGGCCTTTTTCTTTGATCGTCAGAATGGGTTCCACGTCGGTTGCCGTGTGAAGCGCACGTACCCGAGATTTGCTCCGATCCGCACGCCGACACCGGACCGTATCGGCGCCATGATGACCTGCCCACCCTTCAGCAACGTCAAACCGACGCCGCCGACGAAATAAGCCGACCCGTCGATGCCGGTGAAGTTGCGGTAGATGTCGTCGGAATTGTTCATCCGGTAGATGAGGAACAGCGTCCTCGACCCCGAGGCTCCGAAGTCGGTGCCGACGGAAGGTCCGTGCCAATAAACCTCGCGCACATCGCGCTCGTTGCGCATGTAGAGCGAGCCCTTGCCGAACCGGAGGCCGGCGAAGAACGCCCCGCCGCCTTCGGTGCCGAGCACGTAGCCCGTCGGCCGCCCCATTTCCTTGAAGGCGTGCTCGATGACGCTGGCGAGATTGGTCGAGATCGTCCCGAAGAAACCGCGCGTCGCCTCGCGAACCTCGTCGATCGAATAGCCGTCCGCTTCAGCCGCCGGAGGTGAGGCCGCGCTGCCTTGTTCGCGCATCGCGAGGTCAGGCGTTTTGTAAGCGTCGTCCGGCTTCGTGTCGGCCGTCCACGGCGACGTAACCGGAGGCTTTGCGGCAGGCGGCGCGGGTTCCGTGCGTTTGACGGGTGCCGTGGCGGCGTGCTGCTCGGGCTTCGCTTTTTCGGGCGGCTGCGATGCCGTCTCGTGCGTCGCAGCCGGAGCCTGCGGCTCAGCCTCGGCGATCTTTTCGTCGAGGCGCCTGATGATGTGGTCGGACTTCGTCTTGATGACCTTGTTGAGTTCGGCGGCTGCCGATCTGACCTGCGCAAGCTTGGAGCAGTCAGGAACCGCGCCGTCTTGAACCCGTCCCAGCGAGTCGACGGTCAACAGCAGGTCGGCGCTTTTTTTATCGAGATCGTCGAGCGTTGAATCTCTGACCGCGTCGAGAGCCGTCTCCTCAGAGCTTTCGTTGGAGAGCTTCTTCGCGGCCTTGTAACGCCGCAAGCGTTCTTGGATCTTGGGTTGCGCGTCGAGCGTCAGCGCGCGCAAGCTTGCTCCGGATTGATCGACGACTTCAGCGAAATCATTGGCCGTGCAATCGGCGGCAGCAGCGGGCTGTCCGAGCACAACGAGCGAGAGAAAAGCCGCGGCTGAGAAAAGACCCGGTCGCATGAATTGCAAGCTCCGAAAGCAGTCGCCCATATTCAAAAACGTAAGTCCTGATTCCGTCGTCTAAAGGGCCGACGGCCGATTGTCAGGTTTGTTGCAGGGATTTAGCAGTTAGACGCGCCATGAACCTGGCGGTATCGACGACGACGCGCGTATGCGAGCCAGATCCGATCTGATCGATACCGTCGCTTGCAACGACGTCGAAACTCAGCTTGCGGCCTTCGACAGCTTTCAGCGTTGCGGTCGCCGTAACGGTGAAACCGAGCGGCGTCGGAGAGGCGTGCGTCACATCAAGGTGCACGCCGAGGCTTTGATGCCCTTCCGGCAGGTGCGCTTCGATGCAATCCACCGCCGCCGCTTCCATCAGAGCGATGAGCATCGGGCTCGCAAACACGGGCGCGATGCCGCTGCCGACCGCGGGTGCGAGACGTTGCTCGACCACAAGCGCACTCGACGTCCCTTTCGAACCGATCGTTAACTTCGATAAATCCGCCATCTTCGGCTCCTTTTGGCAATCGGCCATAGCGGGCAACGCCGGGCGGGGCAAATCTTTTCGAGGCGGCGGCTTTCGTCGCGCGGCGGCGCTGCAGACGATAACCATTTCAGGCTGGGAGCGCGCAGCCCTCGGTCCCTAGCGGGCCGGCCCTTCGAGTAGGCCCGGGAACACCGTGCCGGTCGGCCCGATCTCGATGAGTGCGGCGGCGCAACTCTCTTCGACCACCACCCGGCACTCGTTCGGATCGTCGAGCGTGCCGCACTGCTTGAGCTTGATCCACGCGTTGAAAATGCGAGACGCCTGCGCCTGGAACGTCTGCAGGTCGGCGCCCGTGTAAATCGTGTTGAGGGCCGGCACTTTGACCGTCGTTTGCGCGCCCTGGCAGATCTCGATCGCGCCGAGCGCCTGGCCGTAGCGGGAGCCGACGTCGTGCGGCGTCATTTGAGCGACGGCGGAGCGTGCAGCGTCCTTGGCTTCGGTGTCCGACGGCGCCGCAGCAAAACTTGGCCAGGCCAGTGCGGCGGCGACACAACTGACAATCACACCGGTTGAGCGTTTCGGGGCAGGCATGAATCCATCCGGAAGGCGTGCGAGGGCCCGAGCTTCGAGATGCTCGAATTTGAGCGAGGGGGTATACTTTTTCGTAAGCACAAGTCTTTCGTATTTGAGCAACCCTGACAGCACCTTATATGTTTCCCCGAAGGTCCGTTAGGAGTAAAACGGCAACCCCTGCACCAGCAACGTCCGACGCGCCGAGCGCGGTTGCCTGCGCCTCGCCGCCGCCCAATGGAGACTACCGATGATCTCTCGCATTTTCCTCTCCGCAGCTGCGCTCGGAGCCTTCGCACTCGCCACCGCCGGACCGAGCGCGGCGCTGACGAGCAAGGAGTGCAGCACGAAATACCAGGCCGCAAAAACGGCCGGCACCCTGAACGGCAAATCCTGGAATGACTTCCGCAAAACGGAATGCGCCGGGGGCGATGCTGCAATGGAAGCGCCCGCGACCACAACCGCAGGCGGCGCGGTATTCCCGAAATCGGTCGATCCCAAGTACGCGAAAGAGACTGCCGGCAAAGCCCGCATGCACACGTGTCTCGACCAGTACAAGGCAAACAAAGCCAACAACGGCAACGCCGGCCTGAAATGGATTCAGAAGGGCGGCGGTTATTACAGCAAGTGCAACGCCGCGCTGAAAGGCTGAGGCGGCCGTCGTTCACCGGCGCCAAATAAATCGAAGGCGAGGCTAGGGCCTCGCCTTTTTTATTGGCTGCGAGAAACCGCGTTCGACTTAGCGAGCGCCGCGATCACGCTGCCATGCAAGGAACAGCGACGTCGTCAAAGCCGTCAGGATCATGGTCCCCAAGATCGCCGGCTGCCGCATGTAGGAATACCAGACGTCGAAACCGTTCACCCAGCCGCCGCGTCCGGTGAGCACGTTGTTCAAGACGAGAATGAGAAGCGCGACGCATGACGTGAGCGCCGTCGCAACGCCGGCTTCCACCGCACGTTTCGTCAGGCGCGGGACCGAGATGGAATTGCGGCCAATTGCGAGTTGTGTCCGGTCCGACATTTTTCGCTCCGTCGTTGATGCAGCATAAGAGCAGGGCGCGCCGCGAAAGCATCGAACCCCGATTCTATTTCTGTTTACCAGATTCGCCGCAGCAACGTGGCAAGGTCGAGGCAGCAAATTGGGGCAGTTATGCTGCCCGTGATGCTATCGCTTGCTGGGTATGATCGACGGTTTGCTCATCGCGTCGCGCTCTTCGATAGTCTGATCTGAGTGACGCGCCTTGTTACACGCCGACGGCTTGTTTTGCCGCCGATCTGGTCAGCAGCATTTGCATGCCTGTTTCGCCAGGTATCGGAGCTAATGCTTTGAAGGCGATCGACCTCTCGGCTCATCTCACCGGCGACCTCGATCCATTGCGCAAACATTTCGAACTCGATCCTGAATAGGAGAAATTCATGGCGCGCACGCATTTGATCTTGGGCGGGCTAACAGCAGCCCTCATGAGCTTGTCCGCACCCGCAATCGCGGCGCCGGGCGGCTTTGCGACGGCAGCTCCCGCCGCACACAATCAGACAACGCTTGTTCGTGGCGGCTGGGGGCACGGCGGCGGTGGTTGGGGCCACGGCGGCGGTGGTTGGGGTCATGGCGGTGGCGGCTGGGGACATGGCGGAGGCGGTTGGGGTCACGGCGGCTGGCACGGAGGCTACGGGCACCGTCGCGGGTATCCCTACTTCGCGTATTGGGGCGGTTACCCCTATTTCAACGATTACTATTATGACGACTACGGATACGATTCTGGCTACGACACCTGCTACTACAGCCGCAGACTGCGCGCCCGCGTCTGTCCGGAATACTGAGCAGGCCGACACCGCCCGACGTCGTAATCGGGAATCATATGCAAGCCTGGCCCTCCGCACACATTGCGGAGCGGCCGACTTCAGCAGTTAGGCGATGGTGACAACCGTGAGACGCTTCGGCTTTTGCACAATGGTGGCGGCGCTAGGTTTATGTTCAGGCGCCGCGCAGGCCCAGACGCTTTTCGAGGTCGAGCATGCGCGCGGCAACTATCGCGCCGGTCTCGTCAGCGAATACGATGCTGACCTGATCCGCACGTGGGGCGCGCCGAGCGGCAATTATCCCGGTGCACGATACCTCGACGCGCGCCAGCGCGAGACGCGAGCCGTGAGGACGCCGCGCGCTCGCGCCAAGCGAACCACAGCAAATAGCACTGGCAATTAAGCGCGCGTCTTGTGCGTCAGACGCTCCATGAACGCCATCGCGGCGTGCGGCGCGCGAACCTTTCCTTCGTGAATGAAGAACACGAAGACGTCGCGCGCTTTTTGTTTCAGCTTCGCATCCGGCTCGGCGACGTGCAGGTCGTCCGGCACGCCGCCCTCAGCCCAAACCTTCGCCCGCGCAACCCATTCGTTGAGCGCCTTCGGCGTGTACGCCGTCGGAATATCGTCCTTACCGGTCTGCAGGCGCGCATAAACAAAATCGCCGGTCACATCCGCGATGGCCGGATACTTCGCGTGATCTGCAAATACGATCGCGACCGATTTCTTTCGAGCAAGATCGACGAAAGCCGGCGTCGAGAAGGAATCGTGCCGGACCTCGACCGCATGCTGCAGTTTCCGTCCATTGAATTTTTCCGGAAGCAGATCGAGAAATGCTCCGAAGTCGGCTTCGTCAAATTTTTTCGTCGGCGCGAACTGCCAGAGCAGGGGGCCGAGCTTGTGGCCGAGTTCGGTGACACCCGACTCCAGAAATCTCGTGATCGACTCGCCAGCGCCGCCGAGTTCACGCCGGTTCGTGGCGTAGCGCGGACCCTTCAGCGTGAAGACGAACTCGTCCGGCGTTTCCGCGGCCCAACGCGCGAACGTCTGCGGCTTCTGCGTGCTGTAGTAGGTGCCGTTGATTTCGATCACGGGCAGCTGGCGGCTCGCGTAGCCGAGTTCCTTGGCCTGCGCGAGATCGTCCGGATAGAAGACGCCGCGCCAAGGTTCGAACGTCCAGCCGCCGATACCGGCGCGAATTTTGCCGCTTTTCGCGCTTTTGCCACTTTTTTCTGGCGCATGCGAAGGATCGTTGTGTCGGCGGGGCATCGACGGCTCCCATTCGCTGTTGTGTCCGTTTGCGGAAAACTGCCTGTCGCCGCCCGTTAAAACGCATTTGGACCGGGCGAATCGCTGCATACCCGCGACCTCACGGCGCAGCGAGAGGCGATAACCACAGCAATGTCGCGGCGATTTCCGCCGCTTATGTAACACGTCTGGCTCGCATGCTGGCAACGGGGTAATCTTTGAACTGGGCCGATCCAACGGGGATGGGCGCGGAGGGGAATGGATCAGACTGCTGATCTGACAACCGCCGGATTCGCGCGGTGGGGTGAAAGCAACAAACGCGAGCGCAATTTCTGGATTGCGCTGGCGTGTGCGGCTGTGCTCCACGCGTCGCTTTTTATCGGCGCCGTCAACAGCAAGACGAAGCGTCTCGGCGATGAGAACGGCGCCGACAATGCGATCAGCGTTTCGCTCGTAACGGAAGCCGATCTCGAGAGCAGAGCCACGGTCGCCGAGGAACCGCAACCGCCACCCGGACCGCCGCCGCAACCCGCGCAACAGCCACAGCCTCAGCAGCCGCCTCCGCAGCCCGAAGCGAAGCAGGAACCTCAGCCGCCTGAACCTGAACCGCCGAAGCCGGAGCAGCAGGAAACAAAGGCGGAGCCGGCTCCGCAGCCGGAGGACGTCAAGCCCGCCGAGAAGCCCGAGCTGAAAGCGTCAAAGCAGGAAGACCCGGACCCGATCGACGATGCGTCCGATCTCTTGTCGTTGCAGAATGAAAATCCTGCCAACGTGAAGAGCGCGGAAAAGCCGAAGCCGAAACCCAAGGCTGAGACCGAGACGCCGAAGGCCGCGCCCAAGCCTGCGCCGAAAAAGCCGCAAAAGAAGGTGGCCTCGCTCGACTTGTCGACGCCGAAAAATTTGATGCAGCCGTCGTTCGGCGGCGGCCGCTCTGCGGGATTGCAGCGTCCACCGGGGATCACGCGCTCCGGATTGAACGATGCCTTCGCGCGCGGTGTGATACGCGCATTGCAACAGACGATGCCGCAGTTGGTCGACATCAACGGCCGCGTCACGATCAGAATTCTTTTGTCGGAGACCGGCAACGTCGTCGAAGTCAGATTGCTATCGGGCGCGAAAAATTCGACGCTCAATCAGGACGTCGTGTTCGCGGCTCAGCAGACGAGCTACCCGATCCCGCCGACCGGCTCCAATCTCGCCGATCGCACCTTCATGGTAACGTACATCTACGATTGAGAACGAGAACGGACGAAGCGCACGCGATGCACTTCGTCCATTGCTAGCTATCGCTCAATGCGAGACTAGCGCTGGCCGCCCGCCGTCTGCGAGGTAGTTGAAGCAGCGCCAAGCTTCATCGGCGTATATTCCGGGGTTTCGCGACGGCACGCGCCGAGCGCCAGAGCTGCGAGACAAATTCCAAGAACCGCGATTTTCATGATTGCTGCCTCCCGTTGGTGTGTTTCGACTGCCTGCCTGCATTTCGAACCAACAACGCCGCGCAATTCCCGCCCGTTCCGCTGCTCCCGGTTGCTTTTGAATGAATGTCACCGCAAATCCACACTCCGGTGATCCGGGCTCCTCGCGGAAAGCCTGCTCGCGTTGTTCTGCTCTGCCGTTTAATATTGGGGCCGATCGCGAAGGAGGCGCACGATGACATTTTGGTTTGCGGCCCGCCGAGCCGTTGCTTTGTCGGCCATCCTCGCACAGATGAGCGGCGTGCCCGCACAGGCCGAAGCCGCAACGGATGAGCCCGCCGGTTCCATCGAACAGCTTTTGAAATCCGGATGGGAAGTTGCGGGATACGCGAGCAACGCTGACAATCGCTCGACCTTTATTCTTCTCAAAAATTCCGCGCAGCCCTATCTCGTGCAGTGCCTCGCAGGATATGACGTGACGCGCACGCCGCGCGTTTTTCAAAATTGCTATAAGCTGCGCTGATCGCACTGCGCGCCACGGGGGGAAGAATGCATCGCGCCGAGCGCTTGAGCCGGGGAGCATGGGCGATTGTTGCTCTGCTGTGGCTCGTCGCGACACTGAATTATCTCGATCGCCAACTTGTCGTGACCATGCCCGGCCCGATCAAGGCAGACCTCGGCATCGGCAACGAGCGCTTCGGTCTGCTCTCGTCGGTCTTCCTTTGGATCTACGGAATTTGCTCGCCCATCGCGGGCTATGTGGCGGATCGCTTCGGTAAGCGTCCCGTCATTATCGCGAGCTTGCTTGTCTGGTCGGCGGCAACATTCGTCACCGGCATGGTGACGTCATTCGAAGGCATGCTCGCGGCGCGCGCCATGCTCGGCGTCAGCGAAGCGTTCTACATGCCGGCCGCCGTCGCGCTGATCGTCGAGTATCATCGCGGGCCGACGCGCAGCCGCGCAACGGGCCTTCACTTGAGCGGCGTCTACGCAGGCTCCGTGCTCGGTGGCCTCGGCGGAGCCTTCGCCGAAATGTACGGCTGGCGGACCGGCTTCCTCGTGATGGGCGCTATCGGCGTCGCGTACGCGATGGTCCTGATGATATTTTTCCCGCGGCCGTCCGATGGCGCGTCCGATGAGCAGGCACGAGACACCACCGCCGCCTCCGAAGCATTGCCCTCGACGCCGCTCGCCGGTGCCTTCAAATCACTGCTGACGACGCGGGGCTTCCTCTTTCTCCTCGCGATGAATCTTTTGAACGGCGCCGCATACTGGCCGGTCCGAAATTGGCTTCCGGAGTTCTTCCGTTCCGAGCTTGGCGTCGATCAAGCCTGGTCCGGGATCTACGGACCGATGACGTTCAACGGCGCCGCATTTATCGGAATGCTGATTGCGAGCAACATTTCCGATTGGTGGTCGGGCTGGAACGAACGCGCCCGCGCACTCGTCCCAGCGATTGGATTCATGATCGCCGCGCCCTGCCTGTTCGCGGTGGGCGCCGTCGACTACATCCCGATCATTCTTGCTTGTGTGCTCGTCGCTGGCATGTCGCAGGGCTTTCTCGATGCGAACCTGATGCCCGCCGCATGCACCGTGACGGACTTCCGCCATCGCGCCACCGCATACGGTCTGCTGAACTTCGTCGGCACGACGGCGGGCGGCGTAATGACGTATGTCGGCGGCATGTTGAAAGAGCAGAACGTGCCGTTTGGCACGACGTTCCAGGTCGCGAGCCTGCTGATCTTCGTCGCGGGGCTTTGCCTGTTCGCCGTCAAACCCGCGCGTGTGGGATTATCGGATCCTCGTGCCGCCGGGCCTCTTCCATCTTCACACAACGAAGCCAGTGAGCGCGAACCCGCGTCGCCCTAGGGCGCGGACTTGGCCTTCACATACTGTGTGTAAAGTGCCTTCGAGACCGCGAGCAGGGCGGCATCGGCTTTCTCGCCTGGAAAATTCGTGACCACGACGATCCCGGCATCGTGCTCGACATCGACAACGATCATCGCGAGATTCATCGAGTTCGATCCCGTGTGTACCAGCACCGGCTTATCGGTCCAATCGAAATGAGATAGTCCCCATCCGCATGCGTAGCTTCCGCTTTTCGGCGTGCCCGGTTTGGGATGCGGAATTTCAGTTTTGATGTGCGCCTGATGCAGCCGCTTCAGGGTTTCCGGTTTCACCAGCGCCGGTCCGCGTTTGCCTTCTCCCGCATTCCATCCGGCCCAGGTCGCGAAATCCGCGACGTTCATATGCGCGATGCCCGCAGGTCCGACGACCGCCGGTCCGTCGGCCGAAAGACCCCACGGCCGAGGAGTGACTTTGCCGTCCGCATCGACGCTATGACCGACCGGAGCGTCGTATTTTCCGAACGTCGCCTGCGGTCCAAGTCCCGCGGACTTGAGGCCGAGCGGTTCGAAAATCCGCGTCGTGATCAGAACTTCCCACGGTTTGCCCGAGGTCTGTTCGATCATTGAGCCCACGATCGCGTATCCGAGGTTCGAATATTGAAATGCCGACCCAGACGGCACACTCAGATCGTGCGCCGCGTTCCACTCGGAGATCATGTGCAGCCGATACGCCGTCAACGTATAATCGAACGCATCCGCGCTGAAATAGAGCTTCATGATATCTTCGGTGTCGCTCGGGATTCCACTCGTATGCGAGAGAAGCTGCTCCAGCGTGATCGCCGCGAATTTCGGCTTGAGATCAGGCAGTACCGGTCCGAGAACTTCGCCGATGGTCGAATCCCATCGGAGCTTACCCTCGTCGATCAGCATTCCGGCGAGCGTCGCGGTCATCGCCTTGCCGTCCGAGCCGAGATGAAAACGATCCTCTTGCGTGACGGGAATGTCCATGCCGAGGACACGCACTCCAACCGCGCCCTGCGCGACGATCTTGCCATCCTTGACGATCGCCGCTCCGAGCGCTGGAAGCTGATATTGCGCGCGGATCGGTTCGAGCAGATCGGATAGCGTACCGTCCGCCTGAGCCACGTTCGAGAAAGCAACGAATCCCGCCAGCGCAACAACCTTCGCAACGTGGACCATGAAACGCTCCAGGATGATCGCACCGGACGAAGGGTGCATGCTGACTCCATTTCGATAGCGAAGGCGGATAACGGATATGCTTCCTCGCCCTCGACAACATGCGTAAAAATTTAAGAAATAAATCCCGCGGCTCAAACCTTCGGCTGCAGCGGCGCTGGCGGATGGCTCGGCTCGCGATGGAAATATTTGAGCGTCAGATACGCGCCGATCCAGGAGCCGACGATCGCAAACCCGACGTAGATCCAGTTGTTCGTATAACTGATGACCGCGAACGATGAGAGCATATACCAGACGCTGCTCCAGTTCGCGGCCGCAAGCGCACGCCGGGACACGACGGACGAGGTGAACATCACGTAAGCGGCGTCCGTCGCTGCCGTCGCGACCAGGACGCCCGCGCCAATCCAATAATCGACCGTCATGGAAAACTCCTCTGTTGGATTATCGAAAATCGCCGCTGCGCCGAGCGACCATCACCACCGCACTTTTTGGAGCGCAAAGAATCTGCCGAAGAGTTTGCGCACAGTGCGCGACGGAAGCTTCCCGCGCGCGAAATGCATGAACTTCGCGGTCGGGCCGACGGCCGTTCGAAAGCGCGGGCGCGGCGCGTCGAGCGCGTTCGCGATTGCCTTGGCGACCTCGCCCGGATCGCGCGCAAGCTTCGCGACGTAAGCGTCGATGGTAACTTCGAGGTGGCGCAGCAGAGGCCGGTAGGCACTCGTCTCGGGCAGCACGCGCGGCGAGCTTTCCCAGATGTTGGTCCGATACGCGCCGGGCTCGATGAGAATGATGTCGATGCCGAAGGGCGCGAGCTCATAGGCGACGGACTCGGCCCAGCCCTCGACCGCCCATTTCGATGCGCAGTAGGGCGAGTTCGCAGGCTGCCCTGCGAACGCAGATTCACTCGACACGATCAGGATACGACCGCGCCGCCGCGCTCTGAAGCTTGGCAGAAGCTTCTGCGTCAGGGCGAGCACGCCGAAATAGTTGACCTCCATGACGCGCCGGATCTGCGCATCGCTCAAGTCCTCGAATGCGCCGCCGACGGCAACGCCAGCATTGTGCACGACCGCATCGAGAGGCTGTCCCTGCGCATCGAGGCGCGCAACCGCCCCATCGATCGATTTCGGGTCGGTGACATCGAGTTGCTCGACGCTGACGAGGCCTTGAACGTTGGCCGCCGCAACGGCGCGATCGAGTTCCGCACGCTTGCCGAGGTCACGCATCGTGGCGATGACGTTCCAGCCGCGTTTCGCCAGTTCTACGGTCGTGACGAGGCCGAAGCCCGTTGATGTTCCGGTAATGAGAACGGTTGGCATTTGAAGAGCGCGCTCCGTGTCGAAGTTTTTTCAATATTGCACCTTGCGGCCGGCTCCGCGAAGCGGAGTCGCACGGTGCCCGAAGAAACGTGCCTTGCGGCCGGCTCTGCGAAGCGGAGTCGCAAGGCGCAATTCAAAGCCCCACCTTGTGCGCTCGCCGTCGCCGTATTAGCAACGCCAGGAAATCCTGATGCACGGAGTCGGAACCTATGTCTGAATCGACCAACACCGAAAAAACCCTCGCGGACTTGAAGCGCGAAGTCGCCGAACTCTCCGGCTTGTCGCTCGCAACCGGCGTCATTCTCACCCAGCTTCTGCAGAAGATTGCGAGCCGCGAGATGAATCCGCAAGGCGCCGCCGGTCAGATCGTCAACAACGCGCGCGCTGCGATCGAAGGCTTCACGGCCTCCCAGAATTCCGATCCCGTCATGAAAGCCCGCGCGCTCGAAGCCGTGCAGCAGTACGAGGATCAGATCCGCTCGGTCCTGCGCGAGTAGCGCCGCGTTAACCATCCATTACCTGCGGCAAGAGACGGCGGGAACAGCTGGGGCGTGGGCGGACGTTTACACCCTATATAGATTAGCCTCGCTAAGCTGCCTTCGATGATGCGCGAACAGGAGTTGCCATGAAACGGATATGGACCGCAGCCGTGAGCGTCGGGTTGGCCGTGGCATTCGGCGCTCCCGTCGCGCAAGCGGACATGATTTCCGAGGTCGAAGGCGCCCGCGCCAAGGAACGCGCCGGCTACTACCTCAACAGTCAGGACCGCGAGAAGCTCCGGCGCTACGGCGGCAACGCCGACTACCGCGACAGCTACGCCCGCGACTTCGACTATGGCCGTCGCG
>Ga0209933_1000497_pt1 | contig 69087 bp, 46 predicted proteins | sample ThiBiot_300_biof_FD_183944 | JGI IMG/M metagenome (GOLD analysis project Ga0209933, IMG submission 183944) | Wastewater bioreactor microbial communities from Cape Town, South Africa - Thiocy_cont_300_biof (SPAdes) | ecosystem: Engineered > Bioremediation > Thiocyanate > Unclassified | place...
CGTTGTTGTTTGACTTTTACCCGCCAGCTTACTGACTAGTTGCAGATCGGTGAGGGGTTTGGTTGATGCATTGACAACCACTACGGCCCCTTGTAACGCGGCATTAGATTCGCCTAACCGGATACTGGGTAAGGTAGGGTCGTCGGTACTGAGCAATGCTGGCTTATTCGGAAAATCCAGAATGGCCGTGATCATAATTCCCCGCACATAAAACTCATTTAAGCCTTTGCGTAGCTTTATCGGAATGTGCAGGTAGCCCATATTATAGGCATCGCCCATGTGCAGTTCACCATTTACATAGACGTTACTATTACCTTTTATGGTCAGCAACGCCATCTGTTCACGCGATGAGGGGTAGGTCAGATAGGTGTAGCCACCTCCTCCACCGATACCTCCCCGCAAACTACCGGCCACCACGCCCGGTCCTGCCGGTGCTCCTCCATTACCCCGATTGTTGCCCCGCAACCGAAGCCGACCCAGGCTATCGGCTTCTACAGCAATCCAATTAATGGCACGACCTTGATCGTCGGTACCGAATGCGGCACCTTCTGCCGGGGCCGTTAGCGAACCTGTATACAGCCGATAGGCCAGCGGGTCGGTATAAATGGCTTCGCGACCATATCGGCTACCGGTCAGCGCCACCAGCCCTTTTGTAAATGTGTAGGATCGAACAGGTTCCGGGGTCGTTTGCGCCCACAGTTGACTGATTGACAAGAACGAGAGGGCCAGGCTGGCCAGTAGTTTTCGCATTGTTGATTAAAAATCGAGGATCAAAATAAAGTTACCGCTCCGACACTTTGAAAACCCAGGCGGGTTGTGATTGCAACCACTTACGGGCTGCATCGGGCAACACAACAACAAAACCGTCGGATGATTTGCTATACTTGAGCGGCTTGGCGTAACCCAGTAGTTTAATGGTTGGCTTGCTTGTCTTGACAATCGAACTGAGTGTTAGCGTAGCCGTTGGTGTTTCCTGTTCGACAGGTAGGTACGTCTGATAAACCGTTGATCCATTGCCCGTATATGCCCACTGCTTTTGCCGATACGGCGCAACAGGCTTAGTGTCGTAAATCGACTCGCCATTGATCCGCAGCCAGGCACCAATTTCCTGTAATCGCTGGTAAGCCTCTGGATGCCAGTCGCCGTTGGGGCTGGGAGCAATGTTCAGCAGGAGGTTGCCGTTCTTCGCTACAATGTCCACCAATGTATGAATTAGCTTACGCGTCGGTTTAAAATTCTCTTTCGGAATATACGACCACGAATCGCCCATGGTCATGCACGACTCCCAGGGAATAGGCATGTACGAATCAGGAATGGATTGTTCGGGGGTTACGTAATTCTCAAATTCGCCGGTAACGGTTCGATCGACGACCAGCAAACCCGGTTGATGGCTTCGACCCATACGGGCAATACGCGCCATGTCGATGTCCTGATCGTAGGGTATGGTACGTTGCCAGCTAATGGTTGAGTCGATGGTTGTTCGGGGGCGTACCCAGCCTCCATCGAGCCAGAGAATATCGATTTTACCATAATCGGTCATCAACTCCTGAATCTGGTTGTAGGTAAAATCCTTGAATTTCTGCCAACGCTCCGGGTATTTCTGGGGCGAGTAAGATACGTTGCGGTCTTTGGGCGGGAAATAGGGGTCCCAGTAGTAGGGTGTATGCCAGTCGGGCTTCGAAAAATAAGCTCCTACCATAAAGTTCTGTGCCCGAAACGCATTGAACACTTCTTTGGCGACGTTGCTGCGTGGATTCGACGAGAACGGTGATTTCGGATCGGTAATTTTGTAATCCGTTTGCTTGGTATCGAACATACAAAACCCATCATGGTGCTTGGTCGTAAACACCACGTATTTCATACCAGCCTCTTTAGCCGCCGTCGCCCAGCGTTCGGGATTGAACTCGGTTGGGTTGAAGGTGGTCTGAAGGTTTTCGTAAGCCCGTTTGTAGTCGTACCAGTTGGCTGCGTATGGACCTCTCCGTACGCACCATCCCTCATCTTCGGGGCATAGCGACCAGGATTCGACAATACCCCACTGGCTATACGTTCCCCAGTGCATCAGGAGCCCAAACTTAATTCCCTGCCACTGTGTGAGTTTCTGGCGAACCAGGCTATCTGTAGGCGTTATGTAGTGCGTGTGGTTCTGTTCGGAATGCTGTTGCGCCAGCAACGTACCGGGCAGCAGACAACTAGCCACCAACCAGGCATAACAGCGTGAGTAAAACGATTGTCTCTTCATACTATCTTGTGGGAGGAATTAGGTTAATTCAAGCCGTTCACAACGGTATCGAGCAGGGCTTTGTGTTTCAGATCGTAAATGTATTCCCAGAACATAATCCCGCCCAGCCCCTTCTGTTTCACGTAGTTGAGTTTAGGAATAAAGGATTCGGTATCGGCATACGAAATAAAGGTGCGTGAGGTAGGATTCCAGAGATAGGGGGCTTTGGCATCGGCATCCCAGTAGCGTACAAACCCATTTTTGTTGATGTACTTATCGACCAGTTCATCGTGACTAAGAAAGGAATGCTTTCCTGTCGACGGCTGATACAGGCCGTTATCGACCGGACGAACATCGGACCAGCCGCGTCCATAGAAGGGAATCCCCAAAACGATTTTGCGAGCCGGAACACCCGCCTTAATATGTCCATCTACAGCCGACATAGAGCTGTTACGCGACTGATCGCCCTTTTTCGACTGCGCCAATGGACTGTGATGCCCGGTTACTTTGTCATTGCCATGATACAGATCGTAGGTCATGATGTTTACATAATCCAGGTAGCGTTGCGCTTCGCCCAAATTGGTATGACTCACAAAAGCCGTATCGCCCCCAGTAGCGGCCGTCAGCAGATAGTGATTTGAGCCCGTACGTTTATCACGTTGCCCCTGCTTGTCGAGTTGGTCCCGGATTGCTTTGAGAAACAACGTAAAATTGCCCTTGTCTTCGGGCCGAAAAATGTTTCCGGCACCAATTTGAGCGGGGTACTCCCAATCGATATCAACGCCATCGAGCTTATATTTTTTGAGGAAAGCCACCGCACTAGCCGCAAATTTCTGCCGGGAAGCGTCGGTTAAAGCAGCGTCGGAAAAGTACTTGCAACCGCCCCAGCCACCGACCGAGATCAGGATTTTCAGATCTTTATTGATAGCCCGGAGCGACGTTAGCGCCACCAGATTGGCAGAGTCTTTGGGGGAAATAGTCGCAAATTCGCCGTTTTGGGCCGGTACGGTAAAGGCGTAATTGATATGGGTCAGTTTGCGCGCTTCAATCTGCTCTTTGGTCCACCCATTCCCACTTACATACCCAATGAGTACGTATCGTTTGGGAGAAGACTGAGCTATTCCTTCTGTAGAACAAATAAAAAATAGGCCGATGCAGCAAACGGCCAATAAATTGGCGACGATTTGATAGGATGACTTCACAATATTTTGATCAGGGTGAGTTAGAACAAAGATACCTAGATTTTAAATTTTTTATAAAATAAGGCCGCATTAAGAAAAATATTTATTAACTATGTTAGTGAAATGCCATAAACATTGCTCAACTACACTTACTTGCTAAGTTTTTTAAGTTTTTCAATAGAAATGGCATGGTTATGTCTTATTAATGAACAGGACTTGTTCGCTTCTAATTGAACGACCGCTCTAGCAAGGAGTCGTTAACGTATATGCTCTCATCTGCCACCTCGGAAGGCAATCTTCTTGCCGCCAAACGCTCCATCGTTGCTTTCAAAAAAAATCAGCAGGTTAAAAAGGCACTTCTCCATCTGTATCAGGAAGGGTCTTTGACACTGGCAAAGCTGGCCGAATTATTAAATACCAGTATTCCGTCGGCAACGCAGATTATTGACCAGTTGACAGATGATGGCTGGGTCAACACCATCGGAACAGTATCAGGCAATAATGGTCGGCGACCTGTCCTTTTCAGTCTGAATCCATCAGGGCATTACGCAGTGATTCTGGATAGCAACACACACGACACCACCTTGCTACTGGTTAACCCACTACGGGAAATTATTTTTCAACAGCGTGTCGACATGGCCCTGGAAGACAGTCCGCGTTTTTCAGAATTTCTGGTATCGTTCGTTAATGAAGCCGTTGCCGAGTCAGGTGTTGATAAATCCAGCATCGTCGGTGTTGGCCTATCGTTACCCGGCCTGATCGATTCACAGCATGGGCTTAACCTAAGCTATACGAACCTGGCTTTACCCGATCAGTCGCTTACGGCCTGGTTAGAACAGCAGTGGAATTGGCCTGTGTTTATGATTAACGATACCAAAGCCACCGCTTTAGGTGAACATCGATTTGGGAGTAGTGTGGGTAAACAACACGCGCTGACCATCAATATCGACTGGGGTGTGGGCTTGGGCATTATCATCAATGGTGAGGTTTTCCATGGCGCTTCGGGCTTTGCGGGCGAACTGGGGCACATCCAGGTAGCTCCTCAGGGCGAGTTATGCTATTGCGGAAAAATAGGCTGTCTGGATACATTGACCTCCGCATCGTCGCTCGTCAAGCGAGTACAGCGAGAAGTACAGGCCGGCCAGGTAACCAAACTAGCGGTCTTCCACGACGATCCAGGCCAGATTACTATCAGCCACGTGATCCAGGCAGCTGCCCAGGGCGACACCTTCGCCATCGATCAACTACATGAAACGGGTTATCAGCTTGGCAAAGGACTGGCCATTGCCGTTACCTTGTTCAATCCCGAGATTATCGTAATCGATGGCGTATTGGCCGAAGCGTCTCTGTTCATCACCAATTCCATCAAGCTCGCCATTAATAAACATTGCCTGAGTGGCTTCCGCAATGATTTACTGGTCGAGGTTACGCAACTAAATGGGGCGGCCAAGTGGTTAGGTACACATGCGCATGTGCTCGAAAGCCTGTTCGCCGATACCTGATTTTCTTCTTAGTTTCTGTAAACGAATTGCTGGATGGTTCCCTTAAAAACGGGTCTGCTTCTTTTTATCGCTGTTGGCATTGCTTCTTTTGCCAGTATTGACCAGGATTTCGCTCCGGTTCGCCAGGGAAAAGCGGTTAAGGATTCGGTCTTAACCGGAAAACAACTGGCATCGCGTTATTGTGGAAGTTGCCACCTGGTTCCAGAACCCGAGTTGCTGGATAAAAAAACCTGGACTGGTCGTGTTTTGCCCGTTATGGCCATGCGCCTGGGGCTTAAATTGCCAGGGCAGGATACGCTCCAGGCGCTCTCGCCCGAAGAAGAAAATGCGATCAGGCCGCTACATATTTACCCGGAAACACCTGTACTGTCGATGAGCGACTGGGGAAAAATCGTCAGCTACTATGAACAGACAGCTCCCGAAGAACCCTTACCACAAAAACCTCACCCATCGATAACGAATACCCTGCCGCTGTTTACGGTGAAAGCTCTGTCGATTGGTGATAAATCGGTACCGCAAACAACGTTGTTAAAATACGATAACCGGAAGGGCCAATTGTATGTGGGCGATGCACAGAATTCACTTTATGTGCTGGACAAAAACCTGCAACTGGTCAATACCTGGTGGATCGATACCCCTCCGACAGACATAGATTTTCCCGAAAATGCGGCCCCACGACTGCTCACTATCGGTGTCTTCAGTCCGTCCGATCAACACCTGGGCCGACTAATGACCTTGGAACGGTCGGCCAAGCCGGGCACCTCTCCCATCAATATCAAAGGATTACCCCGCCCGGTTCAGTTCACCGCTAGTGACCTAAACGGCGATGGCAGGCAGGATGCTCTCGTCTGCGGATTTGGGAACAATGCTGGAAAACTGTTTTGGTACGATGGGTTCGACCCTACCAAAGAACATGTTCTGAAGGCATTACCGGGTGCCCGAAACGTACAGATTGCCGATTTCAACCACGATAAAAAGCCCGATATTATGGTGCTGATGGCCCAGGCGCGGGAAGAGGTAACCATCTTCTATAATCAGGGCAAAGGTCAATTCGCCGAAAAAACGGTCTTGCGGTTTTCACCTTTGTTTGGGTCCAGTTATGTTGAACTCGTCGATTTCAACAAGGATGGCTTTCTGGATATCTTACTGACCAATGGCGATAACTGGGACTATTCGGCCATCCATAAAAATTATCATGGTGTACACATCTACCTCAACGACCGGAAAGATAATTTTAAAGAGGCCTGGTTTTTCCCCATCTATGGAGCCAGCAAAGCTATTGCCCGCGACTTCGACAACGATGGCGATATGGATATAGCAGCTACTGCTTTTTATACCACGCTGGAACAGCCCGAACAGAGCTTTATTTATTTCTCGAACGAAGGCAAGCTGAACTTCAAACCCTTCAGCACGCCCGAAGCCGCTTATGGAAAATGGCTCACGATGGAAGCCGCCGACGTTGATCAGGATGGTGATACCGACATTGTACTCGGCTCTTATTTTCATACGGTTGGCGAAATGACCCAGCTCCTATATAGAGGTATTACCACCTTTCCGCAACTGCTCGTGCTGGAAAACCAACGTCAACAAAAATAGGCAGGCCAATAGCCTACCTATTTTTTATACTTAACCAAACCTACTCTAACTTAACTGTATTAACTGCTTATTTTACGTCCCAGAAAACCTTGGTGGTCAACTTATCAGAAGCCCGTACGGTCTCGTAGTTAGCAGTGTTGTACGTGATTTCGTTGCCTGGAATGGTCCACTTCACGGGCGGTAACGTCTGATTGTTCGAGTTATCGGTCCAGAAGCTCAGTACAGGATAATCTAACCGACGAACATCCGACCAGTTTTCATAAGGCTGAACCAGGTTATAGTGCAACCATTTCTGGGTAGCAATCAGCTTCAGTTTATCAGCATTCGTAGCCGCTTTCGCCCAGCTTACGCCATTGCCTGCAATGTAAGTCGCAATAGAGGCATCTGTAGCGGCTGCGGGCTTCGCCGAACCCGTAATACCCGTTGCATTTGACAGTGCTAAAAGCCCGTTGTAGAACTGAACCGACTGCGTGATGGCCGTTTCGTAGGCCGTTTTAGCAGCGGCATCATTATTAGCACGCAGATAGTATTCCGCCTTGATTAAATTAACCTGGGCTGCATTGATCAAAATGCCAGGGAAGAACTGGTTACGGCTCAGCGTATAACGGTTATAGATCGCAATCTGTCCACCATTGATCTGTGCTGTCTGAGTAGCCGAAGTACCCAGTGGGTCAACACCTACGTATTTCCCACCGGCATTAGCACCGGGCTCGAATAACAGCGGCAGACGAGGATCGCTATTGGCATTCATGTTGTCGATGATTGCCTTACCAGCCGTATTACCATACCAGCCATCGCCTTCAATCCCACTCTGAAATCCTTTAGAATTGATATCGGTGTTCAGATCATAGACGTTCATCTGGATGTTCTGTGCGTTTGTTTCCACAACCGGATAGGTACTTGGGCTACCCAGGATCTCAGCGATTTCTGAGTTTGAACGCGACTTGAAAGCATCTACATCCGAAACCCGGTTCAGCAGACGCAAACGCAGGGAGTTGGTATACCGTTTCCAGAGCGTCAGGTCACCTTTATTGAGGAAATCCTGCGTCTGGAACGACTTCTGATAACCAGCGTTCAGCGAGATCCCGTTCATTTCGGTGGCGATGCTTTTCAGATCGTCCAGCAGGAAGGAGTAGATCCCATCGGCCGTATCGAATTTAGCACTCGACGTCTGGTATTCTCCACCATTCGTACTTAATAAACCAGCCTGGCTGAAGGGGATCGGCCCGAACAGATCGACAAGCTTGGCGGTATAATCATAGACAAACACCGCAGCACTCAGCATGAATATGCGAAGATCTTTCTGCTGATCGGCTGGCTTTGTAGCATATACTTTCTGCAGTTCACGATACTGCGCCAGTACGTTGTAGTAGTTATACCAGACATCTTCCACACCCGACGAACCTGGCACATACTGGCCCGACTCATTAGGCCAGCCCACAGCCTGGTTATAACGGTTCAGAGAAGTACGCAACGTAACGAAGTAAAACCGATAACCTGGCAGCACGTAATCACGGCTGGCATAGAGAACCCCGGTGAATTGCTTTTCAACCGTTGTGGTCGAAATCTTCGCAGGATCAGGATAGGCTTCCGTAAACTCAGAGTCCTTACAGGCTACGTTTGCCAGGAGCATTCCTGATAAAAGCAGTAATGATATATGTTTCTTTTTCATGATTGCATTAAGAGATTAGAAGCTAGCCCGTAGCATGACGCCCATTGTACGGAAAGATGGGTTGTTACCTGCGTTGCTGATGTTATCAGTCCAGCGGGTTCCGGTGTTGGCCTGTTCAGCATCCATATCCTTGATGGTTCTGTAGATAAAGAACAGGTTCCGGCCAAATACCGACAACGTCAGGTTTTGCGTACCGATTTTACGGGTAAGTGCAACAGGCAGGCGATAGCCCAGCGAAAGCTCCCGCATTTTGATGTAGGTGTTGTCTTTCACGTATAGCTCATACCGTGCACTACCATACTGTGGTCCACCCCAGTTATAGGTAGAGTTGTAGTAAACTGCCTGCGAAACAATGTTGGTGTTCTTTTCGCCAGTAGCCAGTACACCATCCATCAGCATACCATCATTATAAACGGTTTGACCGTTAGGGCCAGCGGCTGCTGTCGTCTGCACACCCTTGCCGTTGGCATCGATGTAGTACGACAATCCACCATGTTCAGCATCCATCGCGGTGAGGCTTTCTTCGGTCAACCCACGCGAGGTCATCCAGTTGATACCCGTCGGCATGATAGCACCCCCGAAACGGAAGTCGGTGATCACATCCAGCGTAAATCCTTTGTAGGTGAAGTTATTCAGCAAACCACCCGTCAGTTTTGGCATAGCATTACCAGCCTTAATCCAGTTGTTGCCATCCAGTTGATAGATACCGTTCGGACCAACAATTTTCTGGCCTTGTGCATTGGTCAGGATTCCATGCACGTAGATGTCGCCCATTGGCTGACCCACAACCGAACGAAGCTGAGCAGCATTACCGTCGTAATCAGCATGCAAAAGCTCGGTAGAACCATTGGCCAGTTTCTCGACCTTGTTCGTGTTTTTGGCCAGGTTCAATGTCAGATCCCAGCGGAAGTCGCTCGTCCGAATTGGAGCGATGTTCAACGCCATTTCCAGACCCTGGTTGCGCAATGTACCGATGTTTGCCAGTACCGATTTAGCACCCGTCGAAGCAGCAATAGTCAGCGGCAGGATCTGATCTACGATTTGTGCATTATAGTAAGCCAGGTCGACACGTAACCGATCTTTGAACAGACGGGTCTCTAAACCAAATTCAAACTCGCGCTTCTGCTCAGGACGAATTTTGTCGTTGCCATAATCGCTGCTGATGTTCGTATACAATACAGAGCTTCCGCCCGACTGCTGTACGTTCAGGTTACCCTGCGTATAGGCATTGTTGGCGCGATAGATAGAGGGGTAGTTACCCACGATACCGTACGATGCCCGCAGTTTGGCATAGCTGATAGCTGTAGGCAGTTTCAACAATTCGCTGATAATAAACGACGAGTTTACAGAGGGGTAAACGAACGCGTTATTGCCAGGAGCAAGCGTCGATGTTTTATCCCGACGCAACGTTCCTTCTACGTAGATAACGTCTTTATAGTTGAAATTCACCGTACCCAGGAAAGCATCGCGCACCCAGCGATCCCGTGAACTGCTACCACCTACCGTGTTTACAGAAGCCGACAGATCGAAGAAGTTCTCTGTGCTCAAACCACCATTGGTCGACCGAGTCATCAACGTATTCAACTGCTTATAGGCATTGTAACCACCCATGGCCGAAAGCGTAATATCTTCGTTCAGCTTTTTGGTGTATGATAACAACACGTCGGTATAGACATTGCTATACAGGTTGTTGCTCAGCCCAAACGAACCCGAGTATCCAAACGCCAGCGGAATCGAGCTACGTTGCTTATCTTCGATACGCTCCGAGGTGAAGTCGGTTCCTACACGCCCACGCAGGTTCAGGTTTGGTACGATTTCCCAGTTCTGGGTGATGCTGGCAATGATCCGGTTGCTGTATTCATCGTAGGTATTGGCCCGCGTACTCCATACATAATCACCAATGTCCGTTTTGAATCCGTTCCGAATGATGTTCTCGTTCGGGGTCAGGCTTTGGTTGGTACCCGTTACATATTTATACCCCAGGCTGGTCTGATACTTGTTAAAATACCAATCGGCCGATTCGAAGCGGTTCATCATCCCGGAGAAGTTGTTGATCATCCGGTCAACTTTGTACGGGCGATTGTGCGTGTACTGGTTGATGTAGTTCACGACCAGATCCGTCTTCAGATTCTTACTCTCATTGAAGCTGGCATTCAGGTTCATGATGTTCTTTTCGTTTTTCGCTTTGTAGCTGATCATGCCATTATCCTGGCGGGTATACGAAAAACGGAGCGACGAGTTTTCAGTAGCCTTCGAAATCGAGAGGTTAATGTTGGCACTGTTTGCACTCTGGAACAGATCGGCGTAGCTGTTGTTGGATGCCGAGTATGGACGAATCACACCATCGAATGCCATGACAGGCTGACCATCGAATTTGGGACCGAAGTTAACAGTCGCGTTAAGCAGCCCACGTGTATCGCCTTTACCATCACCATTGGTGTCGTAATAGATGAATCCGTTGGCATCCTGTCCGCCATTGTTGTAGTTCAGCATATAGCCAGGACCACGAACATTTTGATAACGGGGCAGATAGGCGATATTATCGACACTATAGCTGGCACTGAAGTCGATGCCCAGTCCTTTCCGGCCTTTGCCACTTTTGGTCGTAACCAGAATAACCCCGTTTACGGCTTCAGAGCCATACAGGGCGGCTGCCGAAGCACCTTTCAGGATCGAAAGGTTTTCAATATCGGCTGGGTTCAGGTCCAGGATACCATTACCCCGAATCCGCTGGTCGCCCCAGTAATCGTTGTTTCGGGCTTCGCCGTTCCGAATGGGGATACCATCCATTACAATAAGTGGCTGGGTATTACCCGTAATCGAAGACAGACCACGAATATTGATGTTGACAGCACTAGTAGCACCACCCGGTGTTGCGTTGATAGTTACACCTGGGGCCTTTCCGTACAGAGCAGTAGCAAAGTTCGGGGTAGCCGTTTTCACCAATTGATCGTTGTTCACAATCGCTGTGGCATAGCCCAATGCCCGTTCCTCCTTTTTGATACCCAACGCTGTAACAACAAATTCATTCAGCATCGTAGCATCTTCTTCCAGCGTTACATCGACCGTTGTCCGGTTGTCGATGGCTACTTCTTTGGTTTTGTAGCCAATGTAAGAGAACACCAGTGTTTTATTCCGACCAGACGCAATGCTGTATTTACCTTGTGCATCCGTCACGGTTCCCGAATTGGACCCTTTTACCACAATGGAAACACCCGGCAAGGGTTGTCCATCTGTTGTTGTGGTAACTTTACCCGAAATGGTCTGCGCCAGTACGGGGCTACTTATTACCAACAGTAGGATAATAAGCCTAAGTACAGTTTTTGCCATAGAAAAAGCTATTAAATCTTCAGTTAAGTTTAATTACAGACAATATTAATATATTTTTTTAATTACCTAAAACAAAATAAATTTTTTTAAAAAATAACCTGATTAATTAAAATAAATTAGACAAAACTCGTATCAGGACAAGATTTGAAGCTATGATCACCCATTTTTCCGCAAAATTAGCCCGTTTTCATTGAGCGTCCACTCCTAGCAAAATGAAGCCTATTTAGCCTTAAGCTAGTTATAAATCCTGAATCGACGGACAAGAAATACCTATTCCAACCATGCAGCCTAACGCTATAGTATATAGGACAGTGCCCATTAAAGCTCCCCTTTCAACCGTGTGGGATTCGCTGACGGAACCCGATTTGATAAAACGATGGATGTGGGATTCCGATGTTGCGATCTATACCGACTGGAGCGTCGGCAGTCAGATCCGTATCCAGGGAGATTTCCATGGGATTCGTTTTGACAATAAGGGGACCGTTTTGCAGTATATCCCAGAGCGCACCCTCCAGTATACTTATTGGAGTACGTTATCCGAAATTGCCGACGCGCCCGAAAACTATTCGATCATCGAGTTTTCATTGGATACACATGCCGATCAGACAATTCTTATATTTCGGCAAAGCCAGTTCGCGACCTACGCCATCTACAAACACTTCGAATTCTATTGGAACACAACGCTTCACATCCTGAAGCAACGGCTGGAGACCCCTCTTTCAACAGACCAGAATTAATCAAGAAGTTAGCGGCAGGGCCCCGATGGGATCATACTGACGGTCGTTATCGTATTAGTTGCACGACTGCCCATCCAGTCGAAAATAGCGGACTTTTACGGGTGCTACCGCCGTCGAATCGACATAGCCTTTGAGGGCAAACAGACCTATATAGTTCGGGGCGATGTCAAATTCGTACGTAGTTAGCTCCTTAAACGAAAAGTTGTCGACCGGACTGGCGGAGTAGAGTATCCGAAATTTCCGCCCCTGTTTTTCGATTCGAAAGGCAAAGTTTTTCAGGTTGGTGTCGGCAATACGACGCTCTTCAGCATTACTGATATGAAACAGAGGCTGATGGATAAACTCTTCCAGATTGGCATCCGCTTTCCCATACGACGAAATAGCCTGAATCAGAATCTCGGCCGGACGATGAAAGCCCCCGAAAAAATCGTTGTACGAGAGCGACAACCGGATGCTTTTACCCGTAAACAGGGTATCTTCCATCAGCAGCAAACCCGCCTGCTGCCAATTGCCCATAGGAACGAAATCTGTCATGTGCATTTCGGTTCGGAAGCAATCATTCCTGATTTCGCGAATCAGCAGGTTCTGTACGCGTGGTGTCTCGCCAGTCTTAGGCCAATTATCCCCCTTTAGCGTAAACAGTGTCAGACGTCCGGGGCTTTCATTCCGTCGTTTCCAGTAGGATTCATTTTTATGTTGTACCGTCCAACCGCTCTGGCTGAGATAGGCATCGGATGTATTGCGAAAATCTTCCTGAACCTGCTCCAGATTTGACTGATGAAAAAACAAGTACCCTACCACCAGCACGATCAATAGTAGAACCGCTACGAGCCAGCCATCGCCCGACCTTTTCGGCTCCATATTGGCTGTCTTAATCAGTGTTGGTGTACCTATCTGTTCGCGGTATCGAAACCAATGCGAAAAGTTCTCTCCCGCTTTTTTTCGTTCGGCTTCAGTAATGGAGGGCGCGTCGAGCACATAACGCGCCAGGGTATCGAGCGTAGCTATGGACGGATTCTCCTGCTTGCTGGTCGAAGGATTCAAGACAAAAGCCGTATAGTTTTTAATGCTTCGCCAGCCGATCACCAACCCGGTTCGTTCTTCGATCTCGGTACTCAGGTGTTTACTCTCCGGCTCCGACAATGGGCTTTTCAGCGGATGGTCGAAGCATTTTCTGACCACCGCATCCATTAGTTCGGCAAACGCCCGCCTATCGAAGTCGTCTCTATACATACGCTATGTAAATGGATAATGGATAATGTACAATGAATGATAGATAATTAGCATACACTTTTCATTATGCATTGTGCATTATCCATTGTGCATTTTTACAGAATTCACATTTCCGCGACGTTTCCGCCCTAATTCCGCCCGATTCAGCCCATGCGACGAAGTTTTGCCGAAACAATTTCGTCGTCGATGAAAACGCTTCTTCTGTTTTTTTTCTGTCTGATTATGCTGGCTGGCAAAGCGCAACAGCTTCAACTTCATTATGATTTCCGCCATTCGCTCGACCCTACGTTGAACCGAACGAATTTTGCCTCCCTTTCTTTTGAGTACTTCAAGAGCAATGACTCCACCGGCTCGTTTCTCCTGAAAATGCAGACCGACTTTTCGGGCGAAAATAACAACATCGGGCAGCTTTTCGTACAGGTATCCCGGAATCTGCGGTTCTGGCGGCCAAAGGTGTATCTGGCACTCACCTACAGTGGCGGTCTAGGGGTAGCACCGCCATCCTTTGGGTATTACCTCACCAATACGTTTGGCGTGGGAGCTGCCTATCCGTTTCAATGGCGTGGTGCCTGGTTCAGTACGAGTCTGGTGTATCGATACAATGCCTTTCTGAAGCCAAGCTACGATCCACAGCTAACGTTTTATTTCGGAAAAGGCTTTTTCAACTATCGGCTCATGATTGCCGGGAGCCTGGTGGCCTGGAGTGAAAACCGCAATCAGGGTAATGATTTTACGAAAGGGCTGGCTGGTAAAAAAGTAGCATTCTTTGGCGATCCTCAATGCTGGGTTAAAGTAGGCAAAACGGTTTCTGTCGGCTCGCGCATTAACCTCTTTTATCACACTTTAACAAACGAAAACCGGATTCAGGTATACCCCACGCTGGCGTTGAAAAATCAGTTTTAATTGCTATTAACCATTTTCCCCATCAGATGAAGGGAGTTGCCCTCACCCTACCCAAGCAAAACGCTGTACATTGACTCACTGAAGCAACTTCTTAAGCAGAGAGCAAAAAGCATCGAACGACAGCAAATCAATTTTAGGAAAAGGAATAGTAGGCAGGTGCCCAAAATGGCCATCGTTCGTTATTATATAATCGGCATTTCCAATTATAGCGGCATCGGTGAATTTATTGTCGTCGGGATCGTTCGGAATAAGCAGGAATCGAAATGCGGGCTCTACCCGAATCACTGTTGGAAAATTATCTAAAGCTAACAAAGTCCGCTCGGCGAAGGTGGCTGAATAGTGGCGTTCGAGTAGTTCAGCGTACTCAGCCAAGATCTCGGTTGATACCACTAATTCAAACTGTCCTTCCTTTAACGCATCATACACCCAGCGATAAGCGGAAAAATACGGTGTAATGACTAAAATGATATTGGTGTCGAGTAAGACCCTCATTATTGTTTGTAGGGAGTACGGAGGTGCGCGGTTAACAACTCATCCATATCCTTTTGAGTTATTGATTTCTGTTCTTGCAATCTGACCATTTCTTCATCTGCTTTTTTAACAAAATAGTCAGCCAGCAGGGCTTTAATGTCCTTGAGTTCATTTTGGCTCAAGTCATGTGAGAACAATTGCAGCAGGTGTAATTGTACCGGATTGAGTTTTGTCGTCATTTCAGTTGATGGATAGTCTCCGTACCAAAGTTACGAAATCAGAAGATTAGAACTCCATACCCCTGTCCGTAACTGAACTTATCGCGTCCATAAACGGACACACAGCAATTGCCTCAAGACATATAACACTGACAATCAACTTCTTAACTTTCTGGTACGGCATTTGGGCATCTTTTATGAATAAACTTCAGATGCTGGTATGCTACGCAATTATTTGCTAATCGCTTTTCGTAATCTGCAGAAGCACAAAACGTTTAGTTTCATCAACATTGTTGGGGTAGCCGTCGGGCTGGCGTGTTTTCTGCTCATCGCCCTGTATGTACAGGACGAACTCAGCTACGACCGCTACAACACCCATGCCGACCGAGCTTACCGGCTTACCCGTACGTTTCTTACATCGGATGGATCCCCTTCGTTGAAACTGGCGCAGGCCGCACCACCCTTTGGCCCTCTGATCAAACAGGATTTTTCAGAAGTTGAACAGGTTGTCCGAACGCTGGACATAAGCAATGGTCTGTTACGCGTTGGCGAACATTCGTTCAATGAGCCGGACATTTTTCTGGCCGAAGCGAATCTGTTTAAAATACTTGATTTCGATATTGTTAGTGGCAATCCCGATCAGGCACTGGCCAATCCGTTTTCGATCATGTTCTCCCGGCCTATGGCCCAAAAATATTTCGGCAGCGAAAGTCCCGTGGGCAAGACGGTTCGGTTCAATAACCAGTTCGACCTGACCGTTACGGGTGTGTACGAACCACTACCCACTCAGGCCCATTTCCATCCCGGCTTTCTGATTTCGTTCTCGACCCTGAACGACAACCGGATTTACGGAGCCGAAGGCTTACGGACCAACTGGAGCAACAATTCCTTCAACACCTATGTATTGCTAAAACCAGGACATGACGGTGCTTCGGTCGATCCTAAACAGATTGAAGCTGGTTTTCCAGCCTTCCAGGACAAATACGTCCCAGCCGAAGAGGGTCGAAAAGCATCTACCTGGTCGGTATTGAACCTGCAAAAACTAACGGACATCCATCTTCGGTCGCATACTGATTCGGAAGTGGAGCCCACCGGCGACATCACTTATATTTATCTTTTTTCGGCCATCGGTTTATTCATTTTGCTGATTGCCTGCATCAATTATATGAATCTGGCCACTGCCCGTTCGGCGGGGCGAGCCAAAGAGGTTGGTATGCGTAAGGTTGTAGGGGCCTTGCGCAACCAGCTCATTGGTCAGTTTCTGAGCGAATCCCTGGTGCTGGTCCTGTTTGCCCTGGGCGTTGCTGTATTTCTGGTCATGCTGGGATTACCGGCTCTCAACGATTTTACCCACAAGCAACTATCGTTCAGCCAACTCCTAAATCCAGTTTTTCTAGCCATTCTGGTCGGCATTACGCTCCTGACAGGGTTGGTGGCCGGTAGTTATCCCGCCTTTTTCCTGACCTCGTTCCGGCCACTGGGCGTACTGAAAGGACAAATAGCCTCGACTGTACGAAGTGGAAAACTTCGGCAAGTGCTGGTTATCACCCAGTTTTCCATCGCCATTGTTCTAATCATCAGCACCGCTGTGGTCTACAACCAGATGAAATACATCCAGAATTACCGACTGGGCTATGCGAAAGATCAAGTGTTGATTCTCCGTGATGTGGGTGATTCAACCACGAACTATGAAACACTGAAACAGCAACTGGTTCAAACCGGCTCTGTGCGCGATCTGGGTCGCTCATCGCGGATACCGTCGGGCCGACTGCTGGATTCATACGGGGCTATGGCCATGAAAGGCGACACCATGGCTCCAGTTAAAATCAACCTGCGGGGGCTGAGTGTCGATTACGATTTTATTCCAGCCTACCAGATCAGCATGGCCGCTGGACGCAACTTTGCCCGTACCTATTCGACCGATACAGCGATGGTTATTCTGAATGAAACCGCCGTTCGGCAACTGGGCTGGACACCGGAGCAGGCGATTGGCAAACCATTTCACTACGGCCCCGCTAAAGGCCAGATCATTGGTGTCACGAAAGACTTTCATTTTGAGTCCCTTCACCAGCAAATGGCAGCCCTGGCTATGATTCTGCGTCCCGGTCAGCTCAACTGGCTATCGATACCGCTCAAAGGCAATATGCCGGAAGCGGTGCAGCGGGTCGAGTCGGTCTGGAAACAGTTTTTCCCGCAACAACCGTTCGATTACAAGTTTCTGGACGAGCGCTTTGATCGGCTCTATGCGCGTGAGCAAACTCAACAAACCCTGTTCAGCGTGTTTGCCGGCATCGCCATTCTGATTTCGTGTTTGGGTCTGTTTGGGCTGTCGATGTTTATGGCCGAAGCCCGTACCAAAGAGATTGGCATTCGAAAAGTGCTGGGCGCGTCGGAAGCCAGTCTGGTTGCCCTGTTCTCAAAAGACTTTATGAAGCTGGTGCTGGTCGCGCTGGTTATTGCCTCACCCGTGGCCTGGTACGCCATGCACAACTGGCTGAAGGATTTTGCCTATCGTACCGACATTCAGTGGTGGGTATTTGCGCTGGCTGGTGGCCTGACGGTTCTGATCGCCCTGCTGACGGTCAGTTTCCAAAGTGTAAAAGCGGCCCTAACGAATCCAATTAAATCACTTAAATCAGAATAGCATGGAGCGAGGTGCTGGGAGCAAGGAGTAACTTAACCCCAGCACCTCGCCCCCTGCCCTATAATTCTTATGCAAAAATGGCGGGTAAATTTAGCTCAAACCCAGTATTAGGATCATGCAATACATCAGCTTCGTAGAAAAACTGATAATGGCCAGGACGATCATAAACGAATATACCCTGCACAGCAGGTGCCACAATCCAACAGGATTTTACACCAAAGTCGAAGTAAATAGTTGTTTTGTCGACCATTTGTTCAAGACTTTGTGAAGGTGATTGTATTTCAATACAGACCAATGGAGCATCTGTTCGTTTAGCAGGTTCATGTTGATAGTCTAGCATGATAGCAGGATAGATGACAACATCGGGCGTAGTTCCATCGGGTAGGGTAGCTAATGTTACCTCGCTGGCAATTCGGTACTCATTGCGGTAGGCCGTCTTAAGTTCGAAAACCAGATTAGCCTGAATAGCACCGTGAGTAAGATTAGGCATAGGTTTACCGCGTTCTGTTTCATAGTCAGATAATTGCTCTGTAATTGCTTCCATGTCCGAACACGTGTTTTTTATCAAAGTTAACCAAAACGCTTAACAATGCTTCTCAACTATCTCAAAATCGCCGTTCGGAATCTGCTGAGGAGTAAGTCGTTCTCAGCGATCAATATTTTTGGGCTCTCGGTCGGGATGACCTGCTGTATGCTCCTGCTGCTGTACATACGCAGCGAGTTGTCGTATGACAAACATCAGGAACATGCGGACAGGCTGTATCTGATGGCTCAGGAAACCATCATCGGTAAGGGGAACAAAGGGGCCAGTATGGACAAGAACTCGAACGCATCAGCTCCCTATGCATTTGCCCTGAAATCCGAATTCCCGGAAATTGACCAGGTAACCCGCTTGTGGATCAACCTGATCGACGATAAGGCGTTGTTGCAGGTACGTGAAAACGGGAAATCGGTCAAGGCCTTCTACGAAACAAAAGGCTATCAGGTCGATTCGACATTCTTTGACCTGTTTTCGTATCAGTTTACCGAAGGCAATGCCCATACTGCCCTAATCGACCAGCATTCTGTAGTGCTATCAGAAGAAATTGCCCATAAGTTATTTGGCAATGGCCCCGCCCTGAACAAACTGATACGAATTGGTGGTACATCGGGCAGTGGTGAAGATTTCAAAGTCACAGGTGTTTACCGCGACGAAAGCGCCCGTTCACACATCGACGCCAAATTCTTTTTGCCTCTCAGTGCTGGTTGGGTAGGCGGTTTTCTTCGAAACGCCAAGTTGGACTTTTGCTGCAACAATATGTTCGTCACGTATCTGAAGTTGCAACCCAACGCCGACCCCGCTCAGTTGACCCAGAAATTTCCGGCCTTTATGGCGAAGTATGCTGCCAACGACCTAAAAAACGTGGGTTTCGACAAAAAACTGTTTCTGGTTCCGGTATCTGCTATTCACCTCTACGATCAGATCAATACCATTGTTACGCCAACCAATACCACAACCTACCTCTACATTCTGGCTTCCATTGCGCTGTTTACGCTGCTAATTGCCTGTATCAACTTTATGAATCTGAGTACGGCCCGTTCCGCCAAACGAGCTGCCGAAGTTGGGGTTCGGAAGGTAATGGGCGCCGAACGGGGTTCACTAATCGGGCAATTTCTAGGCGAGTCGATGGTATTATCCCTGCTGGCGTTAGGTATTGCTGTGGCGCTGGTCGTCGTCCTGCTGCCTATCTTCAATCAGTTAACTAATAAGTCATTGCAGTTGCTGGAACTGTTCGAACCACGCATTATTCTGACGTTCATCGGCCTTGCCCTTCTCACGGGTTTGCTGGCCGGAAGTTACCCCGCCTTCTACCTGTCGATGTTCAATCCCGCGCAGGTGCTGAAAGGCAAATTTGCCAATACCTTATCCGCAGTCGCGCTACGTCGTGGGCTGGTGGTGTTTCAGTTTGTGATTTCGGTAGGGCTGGTGCTAGCCACGTTTGTGATTCAGGAGCAAATGCGTTTTCTGCGCAACACGCCCCTCGGTTTTACCCAGGATCAGCAGATTGCCGTTGCCCTGACCAGCAAAGAAGCTCATGATGTCTATAGCGCCTATCGCACCGAAATTCTGCGCAACAATCAGATTACGGGCGCTGCCGGAACCCAATATTATCCGGGTATCAACAACGCCAGTGATTTTTTACTGTACCGACCCGACCAAGGGCCAATGAATGCCGATCAGGTCAAAACAAACTGGGTCGATTACGATTTCCTGCCAACGATGGGTTTCAAACTCCTGGCAGGCCGGATGTTTTCCCGGCAGTTTCCGGGCGACACCAGCAACCGGCTCGTCGTCAACGAAGCTACCTTACGTAAATTCCATATTCCCTTAAACAAAGCCATCGGGCAAAAACTACAGTTCGACTGGCAGGGCCAAACAAACAGGTACGAGATTATGGGCGTACTTAAGGATTTCCATTTCGAAGACCTTCGGCAAAGCATTGAACCGTACGCGTTTCTGTTGAGCAGCCGTCCCAATTACAATTACATCATCGTGCATGTCAACACCGCCAACATGTCGAACGTCATAAATTTTCTGGAACAAAAGTGGAAATCCCTTCGCCCGGAAGAGCCGTTTACGTATACGTTCCTCAATGAAGATTTTCAGAAGAATTACGAAGCCGAAGCCCGTACTTCTCGAATTGTGAGCTATTTTACCATTATTTCCATCCTCATTTCGTGTCTGGGTCTGTTCGGCCTGGCCGCGTTTGCCGCTCAACAACGAACCAAAGAGATCGGGGTACGGAAAGTCCTGGGGGCCTCGGTGACGAACATTGTGCTGTTACTCGCTAAAGACTTCCTCATTCTGGTGATTGTTGCCATTGTGATCGCTTCACCCATTGGTTGGTATGTTATGAACAAGTGGTTGCAGAATTTCGAGTATAAAATCGATATACCCTGGTGGATTTTTGCCGTGTCAGGTATTCTGGCCATTACCATTGCATTCATAACCGTCAGTTTCCAAAGTATCAAAGCTGCGTTGGTTAATCCGGTAAAATCATTAAAAACAGAATGATGTAGAGACGCGACACCTCGCGTCTCCTGACCGGATGGTTTTTTCGGTTATTGACATTACTATGGTTATTACTGGCTTAAACAATTGCTGACGCATAGGAGACGCCAGGGATGGCGTCTCTACATTAACAAACATTTATGAAAACACATATCACAATCCTACTGGCGCTGGCAAGCTCACTGGCGATGGCGCAGAAACATTCGTCGCTCAGCACGAGCATTAACGACGATGAGAAGACCCTCTCGATTCGCGTAAATGGTACGGTCGATGGGCAAAAGATCGATTATGACCGGAATTTCAATGTGTCGGGTTTAAATCTTGCCGAACGCAACGCCCTTCGCGAACGCATTCTGGACTCGTTGCACATCAGCAGGCCTGAACCACCGATTCCACCCACCGAGCCTTCGATCAGTATGACTGCTCCTGTAGCACCAAAGGCTCCTAAAACACCAAAACCCCCTCGCTTTGATGGCAGTGAGTCCGTCACGATCATCAGTAGCGATGGCCCGACCATAACGAGTAGCAATGGCGGCAATCAGGCTGTAGCAGTTGGCGGCAAAAATCCCTACACCAAAGAAGTGAATTACGACTCAGAGACGGGCAAGCTATTCCTGCGCTATCGGTTCACAAAAGACGGTGAAGACATTACCTACGAGCGTACGCTCAACGCCCGCGACAAGTCGCAGCAGGAACGGCAACAGCTTATTAAACGTATCGAAAAAGAGATTGGTGTACCGAAGAGTGAGAAGTGATTAGCCTTCAAAGATTTCGCTCAACTGGAGTTGGATGCCAGTTACGGGGTCGGCAACGAGGCCATTCGCAAAATTAAGCTGCCGACGGTCAGGCAGCAGAATCGAAACCGTTTGGACCGTAGGCACCACTAGCCAGACCGATTTAACGCCAGCCGGGAAATGCTTTTTATAGATGCGTTCGGTCAGGCTGTTCAGGCTTTGCTCAGGAGAGAGAATCTCGATGGTCGTAAGTGGAACATCCTGTACAACAATTTCATCGGCTAGCCAGTCTATGTGCCGTTTCGGAAATATGCATAAGTCTGGACGAGTTTTACCTGAAGCAAATTCAAGATCAAGTTCCGTGAAAATACTGTATTGCGTACGGTAAGATAGCTTGAATAGAAAAGCCAGATGGCTTTGTAATTCAGAATGATTTAAACTGGACATTTTTTCGTCTTCGAATTCGGTGGGTTGATCAATGACGGCCTCCATAATGCAACGAAGTTTTTTATCAAAGATAACAAAAACGCCATAAGATGCTCCTTAACTATATCAAAATCGCCTGGCGGAATCTGGTTCGCAACAAGGCCTTCTCAGCCATCAATATTGTCGGGTTGGCCCTTGGCCTGGCAACGTGCCTGCTCATCAGTTTGTACCTGTTCAATGAACTCAGCTACGACCGCTACAACGAAAAAGCCGACCGGATTGTGCGGGTCGTTTTTCAGGCCATTACGAATGGTGGACAGATCAATGAGGCCAATGTGATGCCACCCGTGGCTCCGACGCTCAAAGCCGACTACCCGGAAGTGGAAGAAGCAACCCGTATCCGGGCTGCCGGGGCACCATCTATCACGGTGGGCGATAAAACGTTTCGGGATGACCAAATTGCGTTCGTCGATTCCAACTTCTTTCAGGTATTTACCCTACCCCTGCTTCAGGGCGATGCCAAAACAGCGCTGATCCAGCCCAACACGGCTGTTATCACCCAGGCGATGGCGCGTCAACTTTTCGGTACTGAAAACCCGATTGGAAAATCGATACCAATCAAAAGCTGGAATACCCTCTTCCGGGTAACCGGCGTAATCGACAAAATTCCGGTCAACTCACATTTCCATTTCGATATGTTCGTGTCGATGGCCGGGGATTCCGACGCGAAATCGCCTTCTTGGATGACGTCGAGCTATCACACGTATTTGGTACTTGCCAAAGGATACGACCCTGCAAAGCAGGAAGCCAAGCTGCCGCAGATGGTCAGCAAGTATATGGCAGCACAACTTCAGCAAGCCTTTGGTATGACACTGAGCCAGTTCCGGCAGAAAGGCAACGACGTTAGATTTCTATTGCAACCCTTAACCGACATTCATCTGCACTCGAACCTGACGGGCGAACTGGAACCCAACGGCGATGCTCAGTATGTCTATATTTTCGGGGCTATTGCGCTGTTTATGCTGGTTATTGCCTGTATTAATTTCATGAATCTGAGTACAGCCGGTGCCTCGAAACGAGCAAAAGAAGTGGGTATTCGGAAGGTGATGGGTTCAGTGCGCCAAAGCCTGACCAACCAGTTTCTGATTGAGTCGCTGCTCCTGACGGCCATTGCGCTGGTGCTGGCCGTTGGGCTGGTTTATCTGGCATTACCGCTTTTCAATGACCTTTCGGGCAAAGAACTCACCTTCAATTTTACGACCAAGCCCTGGCTTCTACCAGGTTTATTGCTGCTGGGCGTAGTAGTAGGTGTGCTGGCCGGAAGTTATCCTGCCTTTTTCCTGTCGTCGTTCAGGCCCGTTCAGGTGCTGAAAGGCACCAAGTTTACGGGTGATCGAAAAAGTATTGGGCTGCGAAGCGGACTGGTAGTGGTTCAGTTTTTTATTTCGATTACGTTGATGATTGGCACAACGGTCGTGTATCGGCAACTCAGCTACATTCAGAACAAACGACTGGGCTACGATAAAGACCAGGTGCTGGTACTGCCCGAAACCTGGCAGCTTGGTAAACAGGCAGAGGTGTTCCGCAATATGGTCATGCAGGACCCTCGGGTGGTCAATGTCAGCACATCGGGATACCTACCAGCGGGGCCGAGCTATAACAACAATTACATTAGTTACCCCGAGTCTAACTCAACACAGTTGGTTAAAACGCTTCGGTACGAGGTCGATTACAATTACATTCCGACGTTGGGCATGCAGATGGCCTATGGACGCAATTTTTCCAGAGCTTACGGTACCGATTCGTCGGGGGTAATCCTGAACGAAACGGCCGCCCGAACGTTTGGCTGGAACGGCAATGCACTTGGGCACACCATTACCCATACCGAAAACGACGGAAAAATCGGAACCTATCGAGTTATTGGTGTAGTAAAAGATTTTCATTTTCGCTCGATGCACGAAGCCATTTCTCCCCTGGTTATGATGTTGGGTAGTAATTCTGGCGCTGTCATTGTGAAGATCAAAACCAAAGACATCCATGGCCTATTGGCTTCGCTGAAAAAGCAATGGGAGCAACTGACCACCGAAGCGCCATTTGCCTACTCGTTCCTGGAGGAACGCTTCAACAATACCTATCTGGCCGAACAGAAAACCGGGCGCATTCTGGGCCTTTTTGCCGGACTAACCATTTTTGTAGCCTGCCTGGGACTGTTTGGCCTGGCAACGTTTATGGCGGAACAGCGCACCAAAGAGATTGGCGTTCGGAAAGTATTGGGTGCCAGTGTTCCAAGTATCGTCGGTCTGCTTTCCAAAGATTTTCTGAAGCTGGTGGCTATTGCCATTGTGCTGGCAAGTCCGGTGGCCTGGTACGCCATGAACCGATGGCTGGCTGATTTCGCCTATAAGATCGACATCGAGTGGTGGATGTTTGTACTGGCGGGTGTACTGGCCGTCGGCATTGCGCTGTTGACCGTGAGTTTCCAGAGCATCAAAGCCGCGCTGATGAATCCGGTGAAATCGTTACGAGCAGAATGACCTACTGTAGAGACGCAATCCCTTGCGTCTCATGACCGGATGGTTTAGGCTGACGCACAGGAGACGCAAGGGATTGCGTCTCTACATACCACCTGACCCCATGCTTCTTAACTATATCAAAATCGCTATCCGCAATCTGAGTCGTAATCGGCTGACCACCCTCCTTAACGTAGCGGGGCTATCGGTAGGCATTGCATCTTGTCTGGTCATTTATCTCATCGTAGAGTTCGAACTGGGTTTCGACAAACGAGTGCCTGACAGGGAGCAAGTTTACCGACTCGTGTCCAAATTCAAGTTCGGGGACGATTTCTACTACAATTCAGGCTTATCGGCGCCTATCCCGGAAGTGGTGCGAACCAAACTGGCGGGTGTCAGAACCGTAGCACCGTTTCACACAGGGAGTTTTCAGGTTGTTGATGTTCCGCAGCCGGGTAAGGAACCGCTTCAGGTTCGGGCCGGAAAGAACGAGCGGGAATGGATGGTCAGTACGACCGAAGCTTTTTTCGAGATTCTACCCCGTGAGTGGCTGGCAGGTTCCCCTAAAACATCGCTGTCGAAGCCCGGACAGGTTATTCTTACCGAGAAGCAGGCCCGGTTGTATTTTGGTAATGCCAGTCCAGCCCTAATCGGCCGTCAACTGATTGGGGAACAATACAAAGACACCTTGATGCTGACCGTTTCAGGCTTGATAAAAGACCTTCACACGCCCAGTGATTTTGATTTTCAGGCCTTTATTTCCCTGACAACACAAACCAGCAGCAAAAAACGGCGGGACAATCTGGGGTTCGGCCAATGGAACAATACCAACTCGTCGTCGCAATGCCTGCTCAAACTAATACCCGGCACCGACCCCAAACGGTTTGGCGAGCAGGTGACCAAACTAGTAACAGCCAACGTACCACCCAGTGAAGAATCGGGCGACCGCTGGCTGTTACTCCAGCCATTGTCCGACATTCATTTCAATGCCGATTATGCCAGCGGCCATCACATTGCCCATAAGCCGACCTTACTCATCTTGGGCTTAGTGGGTGGGTTTCTTTTACTGCTGGCCTGTATCAATTTCATCAATCTGGCAACGGCTCAATCGACACAACGGGCGAAGGAAATTGGTATTCGTAAATCGCTGGGTAGCGAACGGAGCCAATTGATGGCGCAGTTTCTGGGCGAAACCCTATTGCTTACCTTGCTGGCGTCAAGTCTGGCTATGCTACTCTCGAAGGGAGCGATAGCGTATCTGGGCGAAATAATCCCGAAAGGTGTGGTGCTTGATTATACCCGGCCCAGTCTGTATCTGTTCCTGATGGGCGTAGCCCTGTTTACGGCCTTACTGGCCGGTTTTTATCCGGGTACGCTGCTGGCCCGGTTGTCGCCAGTCGTTACACTGCGAAACCAGACAGGGCAGGCAACGGGCAATGCGCTTTTGCGAAAGGGGCTGATTGTCGGTCAGTTTACCGTAGCGCAGGTGTTTATCATCGGCGCGTTGCTGGTGGGAAAGCAACTTCGGTTTATGATCAACTCCGACCAAGGGTTTCAGCGCGAAGCCGTCGTTACGTTTCACACGCCAACCAGTTCGTTTTTCAATGGCGATCACCACGATGTTCGGTTTACGCTCGCCGACCGAATTCGTACACTGGCGGGTGTCGAACGAGTAAGTCTGGCCAATCAGACACCCCTCTCGGGTGGTTATTCCACCTCTACGCTGGAATATACAGGTAAAAAGGGCAAGTCGGAGGTGAATGTATACCGCAAGGAAGTGGATACCAGCTTCATCGCACTATATGGCCTAAAGCTGTTGGCTGGTCGAAATCTGATGGCAAGCGATACCGCCAATGAATTTGTCATCAACGAAACCCTGGCCCGGCATATGGGGTATCAAAAACCATCGCAAGCCATTGGAAAGATGCTGGCCAAAATGCCGATTGTTGGTGTTATCCGGGATTTCAATCACCGTTCACTACACACTACCATACAGCCGACGGCCCTGATGAGCCAGAAATCAAATCTGCATATATTCAATGTGCGCTTCAGGCAGACCGGGGCCGCTTCATTCGACCAGACATTGGCGCAAATAAAAACGCTCTGGGCCAGTACGTATCCGGGTGAAACGTTTGAACCCAAATTCGTTGATGAATCGATTGCCGACCTGTACCGTCAGGAACGTGACCTGGGCAAACTCATTACACTGGCAACAGGCATAGCCATACTGATTAGCTGCCTGGGTCTTTTTGGCCTCGTCACCTTTACCGCCGAGCGCCGAACGAAAGAAATCGGGGTTCGAAAAGTGCTTGGAGCCTCCGTCGCCAGCCTGGTCGCTCTGCTCTCGAAAGATTTTCTGGTGCTGGTTCTGATTGCCATTATCATTGCATCGCCCTTGGCGTGGTGGGGTGTCCGTACATGGCTGGACGGATTCGCCTATCGTATCGACCTTCCCTGGGGCATGTTCTTCCTGGCCGGCCTACTGGTGATCGGTATCGCGCTCATTACGGTAAGTTTTCAAAGTATCAAGGCAGCTTTAATGAGTCCGGTAAAAAGCTTAAGAGCGGAGTAGACGAGTACGGGAAAGAAGAAAAAGCGAAGTTCTTCCTTACTTTTTGTACCTGTCCGCAAACGAATGAGCGACCGTCCGTTTGCGGACATTCTTAGCCAGACCTACAGATTAATCCACTGACAGTAAGACACTTATCTTTGTGGTATACCTTTTGGGGATGTATTGACTCAACGATGATATGTTGAAGAATTTGCCTTTGGTTCTTCCCTAGCTTTTTCTGTCATGCTAAAAAATTATTTCACCACAGCTCTTCGCGCTCTCCGGCGCAACTGGAACTACACGGTTATCAATGTACTGGGGTTAACCTTCGGACTGGCCTGCTGCCTGATTCTGTTTCTGGCTATCCGGCATGAACTGAGTTACGACCGACACAATGCCAATGCTGATCGCACGTACCGGCTCGTTTCGTACAATAAAAAATCGGAAGACGAAGGGCGCAATGTAGGCATTCCAATGCCTGCCTTAGCCGCTTTACGCAACGACTTCCCCGAACTGAAGCATCAGGTCACGATGGCGTATGGACTGTATGATGGTCTAGTTAAAGTGAATGACAAAAAAGCCAGCAAATTTCAGGAGCATGGTGGCGTAATCGCCTTCATCGAGCCAGAGTACTTCCGCATTTTCGATTACCAGTGGAAAGCCGGGAATCCTCAAACAGCCCTTAAAAATCCGAACACAGTTGTCCTTTCGGAAGCCATAGCGCACAAATACTTTGGCGATGTTGATCCAATGGGCAAAAGCATCCGGGTAGAGAATAAAGTGGACTTTACCGTAACAGGCATTGTTCAGAATCCGCCTGCCACCAGCAGTGTTCCTTTCGACGTGCTACTGTCCTTTGCATCCCTCAAACAATACGGTGTTAACGGTGGCTGGGACGACTGGGGGGCTTCGTACAGTGGAGCTCATATCTACCTGACTCTCCCGAATCAGGTTACCTCGGCGCAAATGGAAGCGCAACTGGTTCCGTTTGTCAAGAAATACATGCAGCCTGAGCAGGCCAATGAACTACAATATGAACTCCAGCCGCTAACCAGCATCCATTCCGATACACGCACCGAAAATGCAGCCGGACGTACGGTGAGCAAACAGATGATCTGGGCGATGGCCCTGATTGGCCTGTTCATTCTATTTACGGCCTGCATCAACTTCATCAATCTGGCTACGGCACAGGCCATTCGTCGGGCTAAAGAAGTGGGCGTTCGGAAAGTACTGGGCAGTTCACGTATGCAGTTGGTACGGCAGTTTCTGAGCGAAACGGGATTACTTACCCTACTGGCTATCGTGCTGGCGTTTGGTATAGCCTCTCAATCGTTGCCCTATGTTTCAGAGCTGCTGGACATCAAAGCGACTGCGCTTACGCTGATCGATCCTACGGTAATTGGTTTCGTGATTATCCTGGCGCTCCTGACAACGCTGCTGGCCGGTTTTTATCCGGCCTTAGTACTGTCGGGTTATCAGCCCGTTCAGGCATTACGCAGTAAGATTCGCATGGCGGGGAGCAGTCAGCTAACCCTTCGCCGGAGCCTGATTGTGTTTCAGTTTGCCATTTCACAAATACTGGTCATTGGCACCATCATCGCCTATAGCCAGATGAACTACTTCCGCTCGGCCGATCTGGGCTACAATAAGGATGCCGTACTGACCGTCAATATCCCCGAACGTAAACCGGGGCAACTGGAGCAACTCAAATCCGAAATTGCGCAACTACCGAACGTAAAAGCGCTGAGTTACGGCATTTCCATTCCTTCAGCCGACGGTAACTGGTGGACAGGCATCCGCTATGAGAACGCCGATAAAGATGCCGACTTTGGGGTGATCATGCGCTATGCAGACACCGCTTATTTCAGCACTTATGGCCTGAAGCTGATTGCCGGACGGATGTATCAGCCGGGCGATACCGCTCGGGATATTGTCGTAAACGAATCGATGGTTAAAAAGCTGGGACTCCGCAGCCCTCAACAGATTCTGGGCAAATCCATAACCATTGCAGGTGGCAACAACCCAAAAAAGCAGGTGGTTGGCGTAGTTCATGACTTTAATACCTTCTCGCTGCACCAGCAAACGAACCCCTGTATTCTGGCGCCCCGTCGTAGCGCCTACCATACGCTGGGCATCAAACTATCGACCCAACAGGGTGGAACGGAAGCCATTAGCCGATTGATTCGTCAGGTCGAAACCAACTGGACTGCCGTCTATCCCGACTTTGTTTTCCAGTACCAGTTTCTGGATCAGCAACTGGCGGATTTCTACAAGGGCGAAGAGCGTTTCTTCTCTCTCTTCCGACTGCTGGCCGGTATTGCCATTTTCATTGGTTGCCTTGGTCTGTATGGTGTAGTCGCCTTCATGGCCGAATCGCGAACCAAAGAAATTGGCATTCGCAAAACACTGGGCGCGTCAACAGCGCATATTTTCAGCCTGTTCTCAGTCGATTTTATCAAACTGATCATTGTCGCCCTGGTCATTGCGTCGCCTGCGGCCTGGTATATTATGACGAAATGGCTGGCCGACTTTCCGTACAAGATCGACATCGAGTGGTGGATGTTTGTCCTGACGGGAGTACTGGCTGTAGGCATCGCCCTCATTACGGTCAGTTTCCAAAGCCTGAAAGCAGCGTTTATCAATCCAGTGAAAAGCTTGCGCAGCGAGTAGCTCTGTCTGGGGTCAATTCCCAGGAACTGGCATGATAAGCGTAGTTCACTAGTGCGTTTCTCAAAACCTCGTCAATTAGTTTAACGCGGTTTTGAGAAACCTCGCTGTGTCAGCTGTAAGCATCTGCCACCACACTACATCTGCTTCCTACGACGATAGCTGTCCGTAAACAACACCCAGTCGTCCGTTAGCGGACAAGGGCGCTCAATACCATACAGGGCATTTCCCTGATAATCAATAAGATAGCTCAAGTAAAAAGATTTGGTTATGTATTTGTTGTAGAAGTAGCATCTTAACGCTAAACGCCGGTCATGATCAGAAACTACCTCAAAATCGCACTGCGGAATCTTTGGAAAAACCGCCTGTTTAGTAGTCTCAATGTTATGGGGATGGGGATTGGTCTGGCGGCTGTCGGGCTGATGAGCCTGTACATCATCCACGAACTCAGCTACGACCGTTTTCATACCAACGCCGACCGGATTGTTCGGGTCGTTCACTATGCGAACTGGCCCGGTGGTAACCTCCAGCTTGCGCCTACCTCTGCCCCTTTTGCCGATGCACTGAAAGCCGAATACCCAGACATTGAGAAAACCGTACGCATTCATCCCGAAGGTGGTGGACAGATCACGTACAAGGATAAAAAGCTGGACGTTGGCGACATCATGTTTGCCGACAAAACAGTATTCGACGTTTTCTCCTTCCCGTTTCTATACGGCGATCCAGCCAGCGCCCTCACGCAGCCGCAGAGCATTGTCCTGACCAAAAGCCTGGCTGAAAAACTGTTTGGCGATGCCGCTAAAGTCGTTGGGCAGACAATCGAATTCAGCAATCACTTTCCTAACAAAGTAACGGGGGTTATAGAAGATGTTCCGTCCAGCTCGCATTTACAGTTCAGTGCTCTGCGGTCGCTACCCGATAACTTCACCAACGGCTGGCAGAATTTCGAGCTATATACCTACTTACTGCTAGCCAAAGGCAGCGATTACAAAACGCTGGAACCTAAGCTGGCTTCTTTCTTCCCCAAATACCTCAAACGGGAAATGGGCGACGTAACGTACCGCATGGAGTTACAGCCAATAACCTCGATTCACCTGCATTCGCACCTGGATTACGAAATTAGTCCAAACGGCAACAGTACCACCATCTATACTTTTGCTGTAGTGGCGGCCCTGATTTTATTGATTGCCGGTATCAACTATGTCAACCTCTACACCGCTCGCTCTATTGCTCGTACCCGCGAAGTGGGCGTTCGGAAAGCGATTGGCTCCCGTCGTGGTCAGTTGATGAGCCAGTTCCTGACCGAGTCGATGCTGATGGCATTTCTGGCTAGCCTGGTCGGCCTACTATTAGCTAAGGCAGCATTGCCTCTGTTCAATGATCTGGCAGGTAAATCGCTGACGTTAAGTCAATATGGCCCCGTGGCCACGGGTCTGGTGCTGGTGGCATTTACCGTTTTGCTGGGCGTTGGCAGTGGTCTTTATCCGGCATTTCTTCTTTCCGGCTTCCGGCCGGTTGTAGCCCTCAACGGGCGGCTGGGGATGAAACTCGGCGGCAGTCGATTCCGCGAAGCACTGGTTGTGTTTCAGTTCGTTGCGGCTGTTGTCCTGATTGCCTGTTCGTGGGTTATTTACCGGCAGATGGGCTATTTCCTGCATAAAGACCTGGGATTCAACAAAGATCAGGTGCTAACCTTCCATCTGGATAATCAGGGCGTCCGCAAACAGATTCAATCATTGAAAGAAGAGCTGCGGAAAAGTCCGCTGATTGAGCAGGTATCGGCCGCCACCAATCCGATTGGCAACAACAACATTGGCACCAATGGCATGTTTTTCGAGCAGAATGGCGTCATGCCAACGAGTACGCAGATCGTTCAAACGTTCCAGGTCGACGCCGATTATCTGAATACTATGCAAATCAAGTTGCTGGAAGGCCGCAACTTTACTGAGTCGATCAGCGATGGGTTCGGCGCGGTGCTTGTCAACGAAACCCTGGCCAAAACGCTGGGCTGGCAGCATCCGGTGGGTAAGCGCGTCAAGTATTTCCTGGGCAAAGATCAAACCGCCGAAGCACGGGTGATAGGCGTTGTCAAAGACTTCCATACGTACTCGCTCCAGCATAAAATTGAGCCACTGGTGTTGCAAATGCCCGCTCCTGATCAAAAAGATAACCTGTATGTTCGGATTCGGCCTGCCAAAACAACGGAAGCACTGGCTTATATCCAGTCGGTTTACCAGAAATTTGATCCCGATGCGGAGTTAAGCTTCCATTTTCTGGACGAGAACTTTTCCCAACAGTATCAGGCCGAGCAAAAGCAGGGGACGGTCTTACTTACCTTTACCATATTGGCTGTACTGATTGCCTGCATGGGCTTGTTTGGACTGGCCGCTTTTGCCGCTGAAGCCCGGACGAAAGAAATTGGCGTTCGGAAAGTATTGGGCGCTTCGGTGGCGAGTATTGTCGCTTTGCTAAGTAAGGATTTTCTCAAGCTGGTTCTCATCGCAATCGTCGTAGCGACACCGCTTGCCTGGTACATTGCCAATCAGTGGCTACAAAGTTTTGCCTACAAGATCGAGCTTACGTGGTGGTTCTTCATACTGGCCGGTCTGATTGCTATCGTTATTGCCCTGGCTACCGTCAGTTTCCAAAGTGTTAAAGCCGCGTTGATGAATCCAGTTAAATCATTACGTTCGGAATGATGTAGAGACGCGATACCTCGCGTCTCAAGACCGGATGTTTATTACTGACGCATATGAGACGCGAGGTATCGCGTCTCTACATCCCTACTTCCTATGCTAACCAACTACCTCAAAATCGCACTTCGAAATTTATTGCGGAGTAAGGGCTTTTCGGTTATCAACATCGTCGGTCTGTCTATCGGCATGGCCAGCGCCATTCTGATTATTCTCTGGATCCAGCACGAACTCAGCTACGATCAGTTTCACGAAAAAAAAGACCGGATTTATGAAGCCTGGAATCGGTCGATTTTCAGCAATAAACTGGAATGCTGGAATACGACGCCACGGGTGCTGGCAAAGACCATGACCCGTGATTTCCCGGAAGTAGAACGCACAGCCCGTGTCGACTGGACCCAGGACATGCTGTTTACGGTTGGTGATAAACGGCTGGTGGCAAAAGGCAATGTCGTGGATTCGACGTTCCTGAGCATGTTCAGTTTTCCTTTACTGCGGGGCAATCCGCAAACGGTGCTGAACGGGGCAAATACCCTTGTCGTTACCGAGAAGCTGGCGCAAAAGCTGTTTGGTAACGCCGATCCTATGGGTCGTACCGTAAAGCTGAACAACAAAGACCTGTTCACCGTAACTGGCGTGTTGAAAGACCTGCCCACCAACACCCGGTTCAACTTTGAGTATTTATTATCCTGGGCCTACAACCGACAAAACGGCAATGACGACGAGTATTGGGGCAATAATTCAACCCAAACGTATGTCGAATTGAAACCGAAGGCCACGCTGGCCTCCATTGAGCCCAAGTTAAAATTGCTGCGTAAACGGTATGACAAAGACGACCCGAAAGGCGAGGTTTTCCTCTACCCCATGAGCCGGTGGCGGTTATACTCCAGTTTTACGCATGGTGTCGAAAACGGGGGACTGATTGATTTTGTCAAGCTCTTTGGCCTCATTGCCGTCTTTATTCTGCTGATTGCCTGTATCAATTTCATGAACCTGAGTACGGCCCGTAGCGAGAAACGAGCCAAAGAGGTAGGCATTCGGAAAGCATCGGGAGCACAGCGCGGTTCGCTGATTGCTCAGTTTCTGGGCGAATCTATTTTAATTGCTTTTCTGGCAGGCATTGCCGCCCTTGGTATTGTACAGGCCAGTTTACCCGCTTTCAACACGCTGACGGATAAACTCCTGTCGGTTCCTTACAACCAACTGTATGCCTGGTTCTTTTTCGGCGGTTTTGTGCTGCTGTCCGGACTGCTGGCGGGTAGTTATCCAGCATTTTTTCTCTCGTCCTTTAAACCCGTAAACGTGTTAAAGGGCCACTTCCGAAAAGTAAATGCGCTCATAACGCCCCGAAAAGTACTGGTTGTACTTCAGTTCACGTTTGCCGTTATGCTGATTATCAGCACCATCATTGTTCGTGAGCAGATTCAGTATGCCCGCGACCGAAGCATGGGTTACGCCAAAGACAATCTGATTTATCATAGCCTGTCGGGCGATATTGGCAAAAACTACGAACTCATCAAGAACGAGTTGATGACCAGCCAGGTAGCCGTTTCGATCAGCAAAACCAGTGCGCCACTTACCCAGGGGTGGAGCAATAGCTGGGGCTTTCAATGGGCGGGGAAAGCTCAAAATGACAAAACCATCATTGATCGATTCGGTGCCGACGATAACCTGATCAAAACGACGGGCCTACAACTGGCACAGGGCCGCGACTTCGACCTGAAACAATACCCCAGCGACTCAACGGCGATGATTTTGAACGAGTCGGCCGTCAAATTAATGGGATTCAAACAGCCAATTGGTCAGGTCGTACAAGACAATGGGCGCGATTGGCACGTGGTGGGGGTTATTAAAGATTTTATTCTTCAGTCGCCCTATTTTCCGACCAAGCCAATGGCCATCGAAGGTAGTAAAGGCTGGCTCAGTATCATGCATATTAAACTGAATCCGGCCAATTCAACCGAACAGAACCTACGCAAAGCCGAGGCTATTTTCAAAAAATACAATCCGGAATATCCATTTGATTACAAGTTTATCGATCAGGAATACGCCCAAAAATTCGATAACGAACAACGGATTGCCACCCTTTCGGGCCTGTTCGCTGGCCTGACGATCCTTATTTCGTGTCTGGGCCTGATTGGTCTGGCAACGTTTACGGCCCAGCAACGCACCAAAGAAATTGGCATTCGTAAAGTTTTGGGGGCATCCATACTAAGTGTCGTTGCGCTACTGTCCAAAGACTTTGTGCGGCTGGTGATCATCTCGATCCTGATTGCCTCGCCGATAGCCTGGTACGCGATGGATAAATGGCTGGCCGACTACGAGTACAAAGTTCAGATTCAGTGGTGGATGTTTGTGCTAGCGGGCCTGCTGGCCGTAGGCATTGCCTTACTAACCGTGTCGTTCCAATCGATAAAAGCAGCTTTGATCAATCCAGCAAAATCACTCAAAACGGAATAAAAAGCGTGGTGCATGGAGCTAGGAGTAAAATACTCCCTGCCCCTTGCACCATGCACCGCGCTCCATGCACCCTGCTCCTCGCTTTTTTTAACCTCCTTTCCTATGCTTCGATTTGCTATTCGTAATCTCCTAAAAACCAAACTATTTGGTTTGCTGAACGTAACAGGTCTTGCTGTCGGAATGGCGGCATCGGTGCTTATTCTGCTATGGGTACAAAACGAGTTAAGTTTTGATAGTTATCACGCCAAATCGGCCCGTACCTATCCGATCATCAGCCATAATCAGGTTAATAAAGAAGAAACATGGCACTGGTCCACAACGCCCCTACCGCTGGCAGAACTAGCCAAGCGGTTGCCCGAAGTTGAAACAATAACTCGCCTTTCCAAACCCTTCTGGAACGGTCTGACGATGAAGATTGGCGGCCAATTGATTCAGGAACCCAAAGTGGCCTGCGTCGATGAAAATTGGTTTTCGGTATTCGATTACGCGCTTGTCGATGGGAGTCTGACCGATTTTAACCGCAACATGCGCAGCATCGCCCTAGCCGAATCGAAGGCCACCAAGTTGTTTGGATCAACTAAAGCCGTTGGGCAGTTGGTTCGTATCGATACACTGGATTATGTAGTACGGGCTGTTTTTAAAGATAACCCCGTCAATTCCAGTTTCCAGTACGATTGCCTGATGCCATTATCGGCTCACCTGTCGAACCCCGATACGTATAAAAATGAGAACAACTGGAACAATTTCAATTACGAAACGTACGTGGTTCTACGCCCCGGAGCCGATGCGAAAAAAGTCAGCAAAAAACTGACTCAGATCGTTCAGGTGGCCAAACCAGACGAAAAAACCAAGAAACCTGATACCAGCATTACCCTCGAACTGGAAGCCCTGACCGATATGCACTTCGATACCGTCGATCGATACGGCAGTGAGCAAGGCGATCGACGGACCGTTTACATCTTCTTTGGGCTGGCCCTGGCCATTCTGCTCATGGCGTGTATCAATTACGTGAATCTGACGACCGCCCGCGCCAGCGTTCGCGCTAAAGAAGTGGGGGTAAAAAAGATCATCGGGGCCGGTCATTCGCAACTATTTGCCCAGTTTATGCTGGAATCCATCCTGATGTGTGCGGTAGCGCTGGGGATTGCGCTAGTATGTACCTATAGCTTTTTGCCTGTGTTCAATAGCCTGACCAACAAAACCTTTTCCATCCATTTTGGAAACCCCTCGTTATGGATAGTTCTGCTCGGTACAGTATTGACCGCTATCGTTCTGACCGGCATTTACCCGGCGGTGCTGCTGTCGTCGTTTCAGCCCGTCCGGGCTATACGGGGACTCAATGTGCTCGGGTCTTCCAACAGCCTGTTCCGCAAAAGTTTAGTGGTTGTTCAGTTCTCCATTTCCATTGCGTTCCTGATTGCTACGCTGGTCGTTTACTACCAGATCAAGTTCATTCGAACCACAAAACTGGGTTACGACCGCGATCATATCCTAGCTCTCACCATTCCCTGGAACGTCCAGCCCAAGGTCGATCCGCTGGTAATGAAAAGTAAGCTTCTGCAACATTCCAGCATCAAAGAAGCGACCATTGCCAGCCAGAATATCGTGGAAATCAAAAGTGCGCATAGTGGTAGCCTCGACTGGGATGGACGCCCAACCGATTTTCAGCCCACCGTCGGCCAGATTTCGGTAGAACCTTCGTACCAGAACGTATTCAATCTGAAAATGGCCGAAGGACGCTGGTTTGCCGAAAACAATACCGCCGACGAGCATAATGTTGTTTTGAACGAAGCGGCCGTCCGAAAATTTAAGCTCCGGAAACCCGTTGTCGGTCAGCGTTTCCATTTTCAGGGATCAAAAGGGGTGGTACTCGGCGTTGTTCGGGACTTTCATTTCAAAAGTCTACACGAAGAAATTAGTCCGCTGGTGATGTTCAACAATCCGGGCTGGCGCAGTGGCATTTACGTAAAAATTGTGCCGGGTAAAGAGGCCGACGCCATCAAAGCTATTCAGCAAATCTGGACCGAGCTGGTACCGAGCCGTCCGCTGGAATACACGTTTCTTGATGAAACCTTTGATCGACTTTACAAGACCGAAGCCCGCACGGCTACGTTATTCAATGCCTTTTCGCTGGTTGCGGTTCTGATTTCCTGCCTGGGCTTGTTTGGGTTGGCTACGTTCACGGCCGAAATGCGAACGAAAGAAATTGGCATTCGAAAAGTGCTGGGTGCCTCGGTAATGAGTTTGATGACGCTGCTATCAACCGATTTTCTGAAGCTAGTTCTGATTGCGATGCTGGTAGCCATTCCCGTCGGCTATTATTTCATGAATAGCTGGCTCCAGTCTTTCGCCTATAAAATTGACCTCGATTGGTGGCTCTTTGCCCTGGCGGGCCTGATGGCCGTAACTGTAGCCCTGTTGACCATCAGTTTTCAGAGTGCCAAAGCAGCCCTGACGAACCCTGTGAAAAGTCTACGGAACGAGTGAATAGTTGGGTGCTGGGAGCGTAGTGCATGCCGGAGTAAACCAGATGCCATGCACTACGCTCCCAGCACCCAGCCCTTTGTCCACTGGCGTACAGTGTTTTGTCCGATTTCGGACATCCAATTTCTTCATATATAGCGAACAAATTGATAAACAAGCCAATACACTCTTGGCATGATCATAGAGGAGAGTAATTTTACTTAACTTTATTTCTGCCGATTCATGAAAACGCTGTTTACGCTGGTATTGGTTGCGGTTAGCTTTGGTGCAATAGCACAACGGTCGTCGAGCAAACATGTATCGACCGATGGTCGGCATTTACGTATTCGTGTCGATATGCAGGAGGCTGGGCATTCGCTCCATTACAACCGCTCGTTCGATGTATCGGAGATGGAGAAAAGCGAGGTAAAAGTCCTGGAAAACAGCATCATCGATTCGCTGGAGCGCGCGTTTAGCGAGCCAGCCGTAGCGGTTACCACGAGCCACAAGCGGGACAGTTGGAGCAAGGATAAATCATACAAATCCGATTATTCGCCAGCCCAGCAGGCATCTTACGATGAGCAGCGGATAGCGTATTCCAGAAACTCCGAAGAGAAGGAGAAAATGTATGAGTTTTCTACCGAAGCCAAAGCCAATCCTTCATTCTCGCCAAGCGAGGTGTCGCCCCAGTCGGTGAAAGTTCAGGAAGACAAAGAAAACGGTCGGCTCTGGATGCAATACACGTTTATGAAAGACGGCGAGGAGCTGATCATTGAGCGTACAGCCAATGTAGTTGGTAAAAGCGAACGCGAAAAACAAGCCATTATCCGCGACACCGAACGTAGCTTTGGCATCAAAACGGTGAATCAATAAAAAGACGAAAACATAAAGGGAGACGGGAGGCAAGGAGTGAGGTTCATTAAAACCTCACTCCTTGCCTCCCGTCTCCCTTTATGGCTCCTGGGCTGTCAAGTGTAAACAAATAGACAATTAGTTAATATCTAATTTTTTATTTACTTTACTTCGTTTCTTTATTCCGTCCACTTCTCATGTTCCGTAACTATCTCAGCATCACGACTCGTAACCTTAAACGCAACTTCCGGTACGTTATCATCAACGTACTGGGGCTCAGCATCGGGATCGGTTTTGGGTTATTGGCTTTTCTGAATTACCAGTACGCTCATACCTTCGACAACTGGCACAGAAACCGAGCCCGCATTGTTCGGGTCGAGAGCGTTAAAGCGGATAACCTGGCGCTGTATGGCACTTGCCCATCGCCACTGGCTACAGATGCCCAGCAAATTTCGGGTGTTGAAACGGGATTACGATTTGAGGCCCGCCGGGCAGTAGTCAAGTACGGAGACAATACCTTTAACGAAGTCCTGAATTTTGCCGACCTGAATTTCTTCCGCGTATTTGATTTTAAGATCATCAAAGGTTCGGCCGATTTTTCTGACCCGTCGAGCGTTCTGATTTCAAACGAAATTGCCACAAAGTATTTCGGTAATGAGAACCCGATTGGCAAATCTATTATCGTCTATGCCGATCAGCCATTCAAAAAAGCACTGACCGTACGCGGTGTGATCGATAGCCAACAAAAGCAATCCAGCATCCGATTCGACTTTCTGACGCACCTGTCCAACCAGTTCGACAACAACAAACCCGTCGATTACACCAACTGGGAATACCGGGCCGATGCCGTATTTCTCTTGCTAAAACACGCTTCCGACCGAACGGCGGTTGAAGCCGCGCTGGCTACCTTTGTGGCTCGTCAGCAATCGGCCGACCCAGAGTGGAAAATCAGCCGGTTCGTCGTTGAGCCCTTTGCCACAGTAGCTCTTTCCGGCCGTAGCCTGCGAAACAACAGTTTGTATCCATCGCTGCCCTCTGCGGCTGTTTGGGGAACCGTGGCAATGGCTATCATGATTCTGCTGACGGCCGCTCTCAATTTTGCCAATATGACCATTGCGGTCTGTAACGGACGCCTGCGCGAAATAGGTGTCCGGAAAGTGCTGGGGGGCACACAAAGCCAGTTGGTGGTGCAATTACTTACCGAATCGAGTGTGATCTGCACGCTGTCCATTTTGCTGGGTATGATTCTGGCGTATCCGATTGTGAGCTGGTACAACCATATGTGGTCGTATCTGGAACTGACCATCGACTATACCCAGCCTACGGTACTTGCTTTTCTGCTTGGCTTATTGATTTTTACTACCCTTCTGGCGGGTTCGTATCCTGCTTTTTATGTGAGTGCCTTTCGCCCGACTCATATTTTCCGGGGAGCGTTGCGGTTTGGCGGCTCAGGGCTTTTCTCCCGCGTTATGATGGGCATGCAGATTGCCATTTCCCTGACAGCCGTGGTTACCGGACTTAGTTTCGAACGCAATGCTGAGTTCAATCGAACCGCCAATGTGGGTTATGACCGGCAAAATGTTATCGGAGCTTATGTGTATGATGAATCGACCTGGCAGGTTTTCAAAACAGCGGCTCAGTCGATTCCCAACATTGAAGCCGTTGGTGGTACGCAGAATCTGCCCGGATTTAGCTTCAGCATGACCAATTTTAACCTGACTAGTGAATCGCACGAGAGTATGCTGTATAACGTGGGCGATGATTTTCTGCGAATGCTCCAGATTGAGCTTCTTGATGGTCAGCCACTGCTCCCGCTTCAGGGCGACCAGCCCGCCCAGACAGTACTGGTCAACGAAACGTTTGTGCGTGAATTTGGTGAAGGTAAACCACTCATCGGTCAGTCCATTCGACTTGATTCAACCACGTATCAGATTGGCGGAGTCGTGCGCGACTTTATGACCAATACACCGTTTCGCCCCATTTCTTCGGCTATTATCCGGCCCGTACCGCCCAGCCGGTTTGTTTATTTTATTGCCCGCGTGAAGGCCGAACACCAAAAGCAGGTATTTGCCGCACTCGAAAAGACCTGGAAGCGGCTGTTTCCCTACAAACCGTTCGATGGTGTTTACCTCAACAATGCGCTGGCCGAAGCCGAATCTGTGTCGACCAGTATTGCTGAAACAATGGGCGTTTTCTCGCTGGTAACGGTATTACTGGCTATTTCGGGCCTGTTTTCGTTGATCTCGCTCAATGTTCTGAAACGGATGCGTGAGGTGGCTGTTCGGCGAGTGTTAGGCGCTACCGGAGCCCAGGTCGGCTGGGTACTGCATAAGAACTACTTGTGGATTCTGGCCATAGCCACGCTTATCGGTTGCTCGTTAGGCTACTATATGGCGATCATGCTCATGAACAGCGTGTTTAAAATCAACAATGGCGTTTCGGCGGTCGCTATCATCCTCTCAGCTATAGCTGTGCTGACCATCGCCTTTTCAACCATCCTGCTCAAGCTCTGGCAAACCCTCCAGCTAAACCCAGTCGATGCGTTGAAGGCAGAATAAAACCCCTATCTTAACGATATTCTATCTTTATTTCCTCTCCTTCACTTTCTTCTCAAAAAATTTTTCACTTTCTCTGTAACCTTGGTCAACTTCCGCAGTTTCCAGTCCAAAACCCACTAAACGCAATAGCAAAAACGGTTTGAACGCGCTGACAGACAACGCACTCATGCTGCAGGTAAAAGCAGGAAATCTGGACACGATGGGCTTACTCTTCGAGCGATACCATCGGCCCTTGTTCGGCTTCCTGTTCCATATGACCAACCAGCGGGAGGCTAGTGAAGATATGCTGCAAACGGTGTTTTACCGGATGCTGAAATACCGGCATACCTTCACGGGCGATGGCGAGTTCAGAAGCTGGATGTATCACCTGGCCCGCAATGTTCTGGTCGATCATAGCAAGCAGAACAAACAAAGTTCGCAGCAATACGACCTGGCCGATGTAGCGGAACGAATTAGCGGGGGGCCAATGGCCGACGAGCGATTCCAGAAAGAACAGGAACTGGATACGCTGAACCGGGCCATGGCCAAATTGAGTCCTGATAATCGCGAAGTGTTGGTGCTAAGCCGGTATCAGGAATTGAAGTACGAGGAAATTGCCCGTGTACTCAACACGACAGAAGGCGCGATAAAAGTGCGGGTACATCGGGCGATGGCTGAGTTAAAAAAAATTTATCTGACTCTTGAGAATGGAAAAACTGCCTATAAACTGTGAACAAACGCAGGAGCAATTCAGCGAATGGCTCAGTAACCAGCTACCCGATGGCGAACGAGCGATTATGGAAGCGCACCTGGCAGACTGTTCGGCCTGCCGGGAAGATGCCGAATCGACCCGGCAACTCTGGCAACTAATGGGCAAATCGACCTTGCCCGAACCCAGTGCAGCCGCACGCGTACGGTTCCAGGCTATGCTCGACACGTATAAAGACACAATGGCTGTCGAAAAGGAAAGTGTATTTGAAACGTTACTGGCCAAACTTCGCCAGCTCTGGACACCTCAGTACGCCATGCGGCTGGTCTATAGCGTAGCTCTGCTGGCCGTCGGAATAGCGGCCGGTTACTGGTTTCAGCGGTCCAATGCCCCCACCGTAGCCTATCAACAGCAGGTCGATACACTATCGCGGCAGGTGGAACAGATGCGCCAGATGATGATGCTCTCACTGCTGGAAAATCCGGCAGCTTCCGAGCGGCTTCGGGCAGTGAGTTATACGGAAGAAATCAATGAGGTTGACGATAAGGTCATCGACGCCCTGCTGACAACATTAAACAACGACTCAAACGTGAACGTCCGGCTGGTTACGCTCGAAGCGCTGGCCAAACTGGCCGATAATCCAAAAGCCAGAGAAGGGCTGGTCCAATCGATTGCCCAGCAAGACTCGCCCCTGGTGCAGTCGGCACTGGCCGATGTGATGGTAAAATTGCAGGAAAAACGATCCATTAAACCCCTTCGGCAATTACTCCGCGACGATAACCTGAACCACATGGTCAAGGGTAAAATTGAACAAAGTATTCGGGAACTGTCCTGATTGTAACGCGGGTGGAAACCCACAACTCTGTCTAGAATCGCGGGTTTCCACTCGCGTTACTAAAACCATAACCCCAAAAAAACTATGCAACTGTTTATGATCCCCGTTTTGGCGGGGCTGGTGATCTCTTGTGCCCAAACACCGGCCAGCGCCCAGGAAGCCAAAGAGCACATCCGTAAAGAATTTACGGTCTCGAAAAGCTCCAGCAACGTATTTGCTCTGTACAACATCAACGGCTTCGTGAAAGTCGAAGGCTACTCGGGCGACAAAGTCATTGTGGAAGTCGACAAAGCGATCACGGCAAAAACCAATGCCGACCTGGAAATTGGCAAGAAAGAATTTCAACTTGGCTTCGACCAGAAAGGCGACAGCGTTACAGTTTACATCGCTGAGCCGTTCGATTCGCGTCCTCGTCGGCAACGGCATAACAACTGGAACAATGACCGTGATATTGAGTATGATTTTACCCTCGATTTTATGGTGAAAGTACCCAACCACATGAACCTGGTTGTCTCAACAGTGAACCGGGGTGAAGTGACGGTGAACGATGTGAGTGGCACGGTGAAAGCCCGGAATGTAAATGGCGCTATTACATTGACCAACATCAAAGGTACCACCGATGCCAACACAGTAAACGGAGCCGTCGATATCAAGTACCTGGGCAATCCGCCCGAAAACTCGTTTTATCATACCATCAACGGCGATATCCGGGTAACCTATCCGGCCAATCTATCGGCCGATATTCAGTTCAAGAGTATGCACGGAAGTTTTTACACCGACTTTCCCAATGCCGAAACCTTACCGATGGAGGCCGTTAAATCCGAACAGAAAACGGGGAATGGCACTGTCTACAAGCTCAACAAAACCACCGCTGTCCGTATTGGCAACGGAGGCAAAACATTCAAGTTTGAAACACTAAACGGAAGCATTTACATTAAAAAACAATCCTGATGAAAACGATTAAAATAACGAAATTGACAATGCATAATGCACAATGCCTACTGAAAAAAGGCTTTAGTTTCGGGTTCCTATTCATTATTCATTATTCATTATTCATTGGCTTCAGCCCATTGCTGGCGCAGAATGACGTAAAAGAACAACTGGTTGTCCCCCTGAGTGATCCTGGTAAGCCGGGTACGCTACGGACCAATTTAATCAACGGCTCAATCACAGTGGTTGGCTATAGCGGCAAAGATGTCGTGATTGACATCACATCCAGCGGAAGCCGTCGCGATGGCGACCGCGACAGAGCCCGAGATCGCGATCAGGGGGCATCGGCAGGTATGAAACGAATCAACGCTGGTAATCCGCTCGATATAAGTGCCCGTGAAAAGAATAATACGGTAAACGTAGAAGCCAACTCGATCAATCAGCCTATTGATCTGACTATCAAAGTACCTCAGCAATTTAATTTGCGCATCGGTACAGTTAATCATGGCGAAATCTCGGTCGATAATGTATCGGGCGAACTGGAAGTCAACAACGTCAATGGCGCTATTGAACTGACGAATGTATCGGGTTCTGTGGTTGCCAATACGGTAAACGGTGCCGTAAAAGCCAGCTTCAAGACTGTCAATACCGATACGCCAATGGCCTTTTCGACACTCAACGGTAATGTGGATGTAACCTTCCCGGCCAATGCGAAAATGAACGTCAAACTCAAATCTGATCGGGGCGATATGTACAGTGACTTCGATATTGACGTAGACAAGACCCAATCGAAAGTGAACCGGACCAATCAGAACGGTATGTATCGGGTAAGCATTGACGATTGGGTGCAGGGCAAAATTAACGGAGGTGGCCGCGAAATCATGATGAAAAACATGAACGGCAACATCTACATCCGCAAAGCCAAGTAAGGTTTATGGTTTACAGTATTCCGTTTACGGTGGCTGACGCATCAACTCCTCTTGCGACAGCTACCGTAAACGGAATACTGTAGCCAGCATGCAACCCCACCGTGTCAATTTGCATCCTGCTATTGATACAACCCTCAAACCAGCTCAATCCCATGAATGTCTGGCTCACGTCTGTCCTCTTGCTTGTCACCCTGGTAGCCGAACCCGTTCACCCGAAACGTCTACCGATTGTAGTCAGGCTACCCGAAAAAGCATCGACCGATAATCCCCTCGAAACCTACGTCGATTCACTGGTCGAACGGGCTGCTCAGCAATTTATGCGGATGCCTCAGGCTGTCGGACTTTCCATCGGGATTATCAAAGACGGACAGCCATTTATGTACAACTACGGAACCATCGAACGGGGCCGACATCAACTCCCAACCAGCCAGACCGTTTACCCGATTGCCTCCATCACCAAGACATTTACCGGAGCTTTGCTGGCTCAGGCCGTAGTGGATGGCAACGTAAAACTCGACGACGACGTTCGTACCTACCTGACCGGCGATTACCCAAACCTGACCTACCAGGGGCATCCTATTCGGTTATTTCATCTGATTAATCATCGGTCGGGCCTACCCTTCCTCCTACCCAACAAACCTGAGGCCTTCAGCAACACCAATACACCCGCGTCGGCCGTGGCTATGGACCTTATGCGCCCCTACAGCCGGGCCGATTTTTATGCCGACCTGCATCAGGTTACACTGGACACGATTCCGGGTGTTGCTTTCAAGTATTCGAATACAGGGGCTCAATTGCTGGGGTATATTTTAGAACGCGTTTACGGCCAATCGTTCGAACAGCTTATCCACCAAAAGCTGACCCGGCCACTGGCGATGAGCGATACAAAAATTACGTTGACGCCTTCGGCTCAGACCCGCGTAGCCAAAGGCTATGACTGTGAAGGCATTCTGATGCCCGATAGCCCCGACGAACTTCAGGCTGCCGGAGCGTTAAAATCGACCGTTGCCGATATGCTGAAATACGTTCAGTGGACTATTTCCGAAAAGTCCCTTACGGCAAAATTAACCCATCAGCCAACCTGGACGAACGGTGGTCAATATGCATCGGGCTTAAACTGGCAAATGCTTCAATCGGCAGCCAATCGGGTAATCTGGCAGGATGGTAACATTCCAGGTTTCAGTAGCTTATGCGCCAACTACCCAGAGCAGAATCTGGGTATTGTCGTTTTCGCAAACGAGTGTGACCGCACAACCGCTTCCCGAATTAAAGCCATGACCAATCAGATCATAAAACAACTGGACGAACGGGCTATATCACTACCTAACTAACTTTCCGAACCAACTATCATTAATACTGCCTGTCCGCAACTGAACTAAACCCGTCCGAAACCGGACGCAGTTGCTTCTTATTTCCAAAGTAAATAATTGACAATCAGGAGAGTAAAACAGATGGTATAATATTTGAGCATACGTTACCCAACCTAAACGAACGGGATACGATGCTTAGCAATTATCTAAAAATAGCACTCCGTAATTTCTGGCGAAACAAGCTTTATACCAGCCTGAATGTCGGTGGCTTGGCTATTGGCTTAGCCGCCTGTTTGCTAATGGTTTTGTACGTTGACCACGAGTTTTCGTATGATCAGTTTCATCCCAAAGCCAGACGGATTGTTCGGGTAACCAGTGTAATGAAAACGCCAGAGTCATCGCTGGCTATAGCTTCTGACCCAATACCACTAGCCCCCACCCTGAAACGAGATTACCCAGAAGTAGAGACCGCCGTTCGCTTTCTAATGACGGGGGGAACTGTCAAAACGAACGATAAGCTAGTCAACCAGGCTGATGTATACTATGCCGATAACGACGTTTTTTCGGTATTTGCCTATCCATTTTTAGCGGGTAATCCGGCTACGGCTTTAGTCAATCCCAATAGCGCTGTCGTTACCGAAAAGTTCGCCCATAAATACTTCGGCAAAACGGATATACTAGGCAAATCGATTGAGATCAATAAGACTACTTATCAAATTACGGGCGTTATGGCTAACCTGCCCAGTAATACCGATCTGCCTATCAGCGCCTTACTGTCTAAAAAGCAATCTGAATCAACGGATTGGCTGGGCGATGATTTCCCGGCTTATACGTACATACTGTTTAGGAACGAGCCAAACCTACCGGATTTCTCAAAAAAGCTGGCTAAACTGTCAAAAAAATACCTGGCTCCTGCGCTAAAAAAAGCAGGCGCCGAAAATTACTCGATTAACTTTGACCTAGAGCCGCTGACCGATGCCCACTACAGCCAGGGCAAACTAGAAGATACGCCAAAAGGCAATCGGCAATTCAGTTATTTGTTTGCCTTTCTGGCCGTATTTGTGCTGGTAATTGCCCTTCTGAACTACATCAATCTGCTGACAGCCAAAGCAACGGAACGAGCCAAAGAAGTGGGTATTCGTAAAGCAACGGGAGCGCAGTATGGCCAATTGGTCCGACAGTTTCTGCTCGAATCGCTTTTGCTCAGTGGTTTATCCATTGGCATTGCCCTTGGCTTATTGCAATTAACGATTCCGTTGTTCAACGACCAGCTGGCTATTCAGATGCAGTTTGGCTGGGCCGAAGCCGTTTCAGTAGTTGTTTGTACCTGGCTCATAGTCACGCTATTGGGAGGACTATACCCCGCTTTCGTACTATCAGGCTATCGGCCTGTTGAGGTCTTGAAGGGGCAGCTAACCAGTCATGGACAGGGCTTGTGGCTCCGGAAAACAATTATCGTATTTCAGTTTGTGCTGGCAGTGAGCATGATCGCTGGTGTATTGGTTATTCATCGGCAGATGCATTACCTCCAGCATTATGACGTTGGTTATACCCGCGAACAAATCCTTAGTCTTTACTTACCCGATGATTCGACTGCCCGGGCGGCTGCACCCGCCTTTGCCAATAGTTTGAAACAACATTCGGAAGTCGATGGTATAACGCTGGGATTCGGCTTAGCAAACGGGCCAATGGCGATGTCTTCAACGACGATTCGAACCAATGGCAAAAAACGGGAAGTGATGAGCAATTACCTGTTCATCGACGATAAGTTCGTACCACTCCTGAATATAGGCTTGAAAGCCGGGCGAAATTTATCTTCCCAATACAAAACAGATCTGAACGGAGGCTTTCTGGTCAATGAGGCTTTTGTAAAAATGGCGGGCTGGAAACAGGGTGAAGGACAGGCTATTTCAGGATTTGGTCATAAAGGCACAGTAGTAGGTGTTTTAAAGAATTTCAATTATCGCTCCCTGCACAATCCAGTTGAGCCATTGGTACTCATCTACTGCACTGTCCCGGCCATTAATGTAATGGCCCGTGTAAGGCCAAGCGCATTACCGATCATACAAACAATCTGGCAACAACACTATCCTAACTATCCGTTTGAGTACAGCTTCCTGGATACATCGTTCGATTCGGAGTACCGAAAAGATCGGCTTATGATGATGATTTTCAATTGTTTTGCCGGGCTTACTATTTTGGTTTCCTGTCTGGGGCTCTTTGGCCTGATAGCCTTTACAACCGAGCGCCGAACCAAAGAAATTGGCGTTCGAAAAGTACTGGGGGCATCGGTAGCCAATATTGTTACGCTACTCACCAACGATTTCCTGAAACTGATTGGTATAGCCATTCTGATTGCCAGTCCGCTAGCCTGGTGGGCCGCCGATCGCTGGCTACAGGCGTTTGCGTATAAAACCGATCTGTCGTGGTGGGTATTTGCCCTGGCGGGGGTTCTGTCCATCGCCATTGCCTTGCTGACGATTAGTTTCCAAAGTATAAAAGCGGCCCTGATGAATCCTGTTAACTCACTTAAAACGGAATAGAAGGAGGAAGGCAAAAAGGAGAAAGAAACCAATTATGCTCACCTCTTCTCCTTTTTCCCTTCTCCCTTCTCCCTTAATGCCCTCTTCCCATGCTCCAAAACTTCTTTAAAACGGCCTTTCGAAATCTCTGGAAACACAAGCTGTTTACCTTCATCAACATCTTTGGCCTGGCGTCGGGGATGCTGGTGTGTATGTTGGCGATGATCGACATAAAAGGGGCTTTTGACTACGACACCTTTCATCCGAACGCCGACCGAACGTACCGGATTCTTACCGACGTCACGACGACCAGCAACGACAAACAGGGATTTGCCACCTCGCCCTTACCCCTGGCAGAAACCCTAAAACGTCAATACGCTTTTGTGGACCGGGCCACCCGAGTCATTCGTCACAATGGCGACTTTACGGCCAATCGAAAACAATTGCCGGTAGTCTATAGCGCTGTTGATCCTGATTTCTTTACCCTTTTCGGCTTTCAACTGGCAAAAGGACAAGCTGCTATTACACCACGCACAGCCGTACTTACTCCCCAAACGGCAGCACGTTTTTTCGGCACAGCCAATCCAATTGGCAAACGCATCGACCACCCCGAGCTAGGTGCGTTGACTATTTCCGGTATTTTGGCTGAACCACCCGCTAAAACCCACCTGAATTTCGATGTACTGATTTCAACAGCCTCCCTTTCTGGTTCGGATTGGAATCAATTACGCACTAACTGGAAACAGTATACGCAAGGGTATACGTACATCTCGCTCAAGCCCGGCACCTCTGCTGATGCGCTCACAAATGTGCTACCTGCCTTAGCTGCTCAGGTAACCAAAGGCTTACACTTTGCCAACGAAAAAGGGTATACGTTCCGCAGTCAGTCGTTGGCAACCCTTTCACCATCGCGGGAAGAGTTGATGCTGGGCACCTATGAACCTTCGTCGGGTAAGTTGGAAACCGAAATGATCGTTGGCTTACTTACGCTGTTGCTGGCTTCGTTCAACTACATCAACCTGACCCTGGCCCGCTCCCTGAGTCGCGCCCGTGAAGTCGGAATCCGGAAAGTAGCTGGCGCCTTGCGCTGGCAACTGATGGGACAGTTTATGGCCGAATCAGCCATCCTATCCATTCTGGGGCTTGGCTTAGCGTATGGGATGCTGCAATTGGTAAAACCTATGCCTTTTGTACAACAATGGCTCATTGGTGGCGTACAGTGGGAGCAGGATGTACGCGTTTGGATTGTGTTCATTCTCTTTAGCCTGATCACGGGTATGCTGGCGGGTCTGTTGCCTGCCCGTGTTCTGTCGGGATTTCAACCAGCTCAGGTGCTAAGGAGCCAAACGGGTCTGCGTGTATTCCGGGGCATTACGTTACGCAAGTCACTGATTGTGATTCAGTTTTCGATTTCACTGGTGGCCATGATCGCTTTGCTGGGTATGGCTCGGCAGCAACATTACATGGGTACGGCGGACTATGGTTTTCAACGGGATAATGTGCTGACGATCCCGCTAAACGGTTCTTCTGCCGGACGGTTATCGACAGAAATCAATCGTCTGGCGGGCGTAGAGCACGTTAGCGCTACTGTAGCCAGGTTAGGCGATCATGGTGGTAACGGGCAAATGGTGCACCGTCAGCGAACCGGGGGCGATTCCGCAGCAACGGATGTTTTTTCAACCGATACGAATCTTCTATCAACCGTTGGGCTAACGTTAGTAGCAGGTCAGAATATGCCCGCATCGGTATCCGATTCAGCATCGCATCTTGTTCTGGTCAATGAAGAAGCCGTGCGGGCGTTTAAGCTGGGCGAACCGGGAGCCGCCGTAGGCCAAACGCTCTGGCTGAACGACAGCACCGAGGTTCAGATCGCAGGTGTTGTGAAAGATTTTCAGTTTACCACGATGGCCATGAAAATACATCCGCTGATGCTTCGCTACCAACCTGACCAATTTCGGTTTCTGAATGTAAAAGTGGCCGACGGCAATCCCGAAGCCGTTAAAGCCAGCATTGCCCAAGTCTGGAAACGGCAGAATCCGTACGAGCCTTTCGAAGGAGTCTGGTACGATACCTATCTGTCCGACCGACATAGCCATACCGACGACATTTCCTTTATGGGGTTATTGATTGGTTTTGCGTTATCGATTGCCTGTCTGGGGCTATTGGGTATGGTCACGTATACGACCCAGCTACGCACTAAAGAAGTGGGTATTCGTAAAGTTATGGGCGCCCGTATCGATCAGGTTATCTGGTTGTTATCGTGGGATTTCCTGAAGCTATTATTGATTGCCGGTGCCATTGCCCTTCCTATTGGGTATCTGGCCACCAGTTTCTTTCTGATGTCCTTCGCCTATCACATTTCGGTAGGTGTGGGTATGTTAGGTGCCTGTTTTGGCACGATGTTACTTTTAGGCGGTTTAACGATTGGCTGGCGCACGTATCGAACAGCGCTGACCAATCCAACGGATAGTTTACGGTCTGAATAGCGGTATGCGTGGAGCAGGGAGCAGGGTGTTTTGCTCCTTACTCCCTCCATGCACCCTGCCTCACGCAAAATACATTTCAATCAAATTCCTTTTCCTAACACTATGTCATACATCGCTATACCTATTTCTTCGATGCCTGGGAAGCAGGAAATCGAAATCGACGTGACCATCAATGGACAGAAGCAGGCACTGCATTACCGGGTCGAACTGTTCTATTGGAGCGATTGCCTGGTGCCCACCTTCGACCGAGTCGAATGCATCCGACAGTTGCTCTCTACGTATGACCAGGATTGGACACTCTATTACATTGGCTCACCAACGGATGAGTTTGTACCGATCACCTTCGTTAAAAAAGAAGATCTGGCTAAACAGCGAAACCTGCTGATGAGCCGATAAGATAACCTGATAAGTTGCTAATAGAATGATGAATCAGAAAGGGCCAGTCAGCTTGACTGGCCCTTTTTTCGGGTCTACGGTATTTGGTTCACCACACCCTATAAACTACTTATAAATCGCCAAGGCCTCAAACGTAGCGGGTACAGGCTTCGGTGTACTTGGGTTCGAGTTGATCTCATTTTGCGGGTAGATAAACCGCCAAGGCAGTTGGGTACCACTATTCGGCGTCAGCTTGATCCCATACGCTTCGGTCCGAGTCCGGCGTTCATCGTTCCAGCCAATATGCTGCCCGTAAAAGGAAACGTACCGTTCCTGCAAAATTTCGCGTAGCAACGCGTTATTGGCTGTAATACCATCAGCATTTTCAATCCCGCCAGCCGCAAAATCAGCCGCTACGTACGGCTCATATTTGTAGGAACCCGCCGTTAGATAAGCCGCGTTGATGTTACCACCCGTGTTCAACCAGGCCCGGTATGCATTCAAATGACCCAGGGCCACATCAAACCCTTTACCCGAACGCAAGGCGGCCTCGGCCAATGTCAGGCTATTCTCCTGATACGTAACCAGCGGGAAACTGGCACTCTGCGCGAAGAAACCCGTTGTACCCGTTGTGTTCGGTTCCATTTTGCCAGGGCTGTTGACGCCGACTTCCAGGTAATAAAACTTGAACCGGGCTGTCTCAATTGTTTTCGAGTTTCCTCTGTAGCGGGCACTTGTCGGATTGAGCAACGTCGTGTTATAAGCGCCCACCGCGTTTATATCACCTGTCCGTGAACTAGCCAGAAAAGACCAGTATTGGTTCTGGTTTACGTTGGCGGTGTTGCCATGTGGCGCATATAACGAATTGGCAAATACACTGATCCCGCTTTGAGCGGCTATATAGGCTTCGTCATACTTCTTCAGATCGGTCAACAGACGCGCTTTCAGCGTGTAGGCCACCTGCGTCCATTTTGTGGCATCGCCCCCAAAGTGAATGTCTTCGGTCGTCACCGTCCCGACACCCGATTTCAGATCGGTAATGGCCTCATCCAGCGAAGCCAGGAGTTTGGTATACACGGTTGGCTGGGCTTCAAAAGCTGGGTTCGGATACTTTGTATTATCGCCCGCCTGATCGAAGGGAATATCACCCCACAATTCCGTCCCCGTAGCCAGTGCATTGGCCCGCAGAATTTTAGCAATCGCAACCATTTTACGATTACCCAGTGCCGTTGCCTGCCCAATGGTCAGCAGCGCATTGGCATTAGTGGCCTGATATACCAGATTCCAGTCGCCATCGTAAATCCCGGCCGACACGTTGTAATTATAATAATCCAGCCATTGCCTGTCGGCCCCGGACGCGTAACCCGACCAGATGGTTGTCAATCGGCTAGCCATACCCTCCTGCGTAGCCATGTTGGCAATCTCAGTCCCGGTCAGCAACAGACTGGCGGTCGATTTAGTAGGGTTGTTTGGGTCTACGTTCAGATTCTCAACAATCGACGAGCAGGCGAATAGCTGAAGACCAAACACAAGGGCGAAAACTGATCTATAGAGTCGTTTCATGAAGATTTCAATGGTTAGTGCATACTGGATAATGGATAATGGATAATGGATAATGAATAATGGTGGTTAGCCTGAGACCTCATTGTACATTGTGCATTATCCATTATCCATTTAATTAGTAGTTGATTTTTATACTGAACAGCAATGACTTCGTGTTCGGGCTGTTGAAGTAATCCTGTCCGCGCGAGTTGCTGGCTCCATTGAGTGCCGTTTCGGGATCGATCCCCACCATCTTTGTCCACAGTACCGGATTTCGGCCCGTTACGGTAATATCGATCGACTGCAACTTGCTCTTCTGGCGGAACTTGGGCGAGCTAATAGAGTACCCCAACGAAAGCTCACGGATACGGGTCCAGCTGGCATCGGTGATAAACTGCTCGACGAGTGTACTGAAACCGCCCCCAATGGATGTGTAATACGATTGATCGAGCAGTACAGGCCCCGCGCCAAAGTCTTTGATATTACCCCGAACGGTGCTGCCAGCAGCAATCGTTTTACCCGCGTAATTTTTCAGGTCCTGAGTCAGCGTCACCTCATTACCGACATCGGCATGGGTACCAAAGTTGTAGAGCGTTCCTCGGGTACCATTGTAGAAATCACCACCCTGGAATGTCTCAAAAAGTACATTCAGCGAGATTTTCTTGTACGTCAGATTCGTGCCGAAGCCTCCCCGATAATCCGGGTTTGGATCACCAATCACGCCGAACTGCGAGGCCACCTGCGGGAACCCATTGGCGTTCAGGTTAAGCGAGCCATCATCTTTCCGGAGATAGGTCCCTCCATAGAGTGCCGACATGGCATAGCCCACTTTCGCAACGGTACTGGCGGTTGTACTGAATCCTCCTAACGTAATAATGTCCGTTCCGGCCAGGTTCGTTACCCGGTTTATGTTTCGGCTCAGGTTTCCGAATACATTCCAATTAAAACCACTCTTATTCAGCAGGTTGTAATTAAATTCTACTTCCCAGCCCTTGTTGGTCATCGACCCGGCGTTGGTGTATTTGGAGGTATAGCCCGTCGACCCGGCCACCGCTACATTGAGCAACAGGTTGGTAATCTCGTTCTGGTAATAGGTGAAACCAGCCGTCAGGCGGTTGTTCAGGAAACGAAGATCCGTACCCACTTCCCATTCGGTTTTCCGTTCGGGTTGCAGAAAAGGGTCGCCCTGAGTAGCACTGCGCACATACGCGCCATTGCCATAGCCAGCACCACTGAGCGTATTGGCCCAACTGCTGAACGAGGCATTTACGTACGTTGTGGTGTTCCGATAGGCATCGGGTTGCACGCCCACCGTACCGTAAGAAGCCCGCAGTTTACCGAACGATAGAACAGGGCTGTCGCGAAACGCAGGAAGTTGCGTAAACTGCCAGGCCACATCGGCCGATGGATAGTAGAACGTCGATTTTGTCTGACTACCAAAGGTTGAGCCGGATTCCCCTGCCAGCGATGCATTGACATAGAGCTGATTATAAAAACCCAGGTTCAGGGTCGAATACAGGCGGGCCATCCGGCGGTGCGTGGTTGTCCGATAGGGCGCGTCGTTCGAGACCAGCGAGTTACCAAAATTAGCGGGTGCATCTGGAATGATGAACGTGTTCATAGTGCCACCCAGATTGAGGTATTTCCGGTCGTTGATATTAAAGCCTACAATGAGCGTACTCGTAATATTCTTGCCAAAATCCTTGAATATCCGGCCAATCAGGTCACCGTTCATCTCCGATTCTTTATAGATATTCTCCTCATAACTTCCCAAACCACTGTTGGAGGCCGAGTTTACCGGATAGTTCGTAATGCGGTGATCGGTGTTGGCATCAATACCGCCCCGTACCGTAACGTCGAACCAGGTGGCGGGTGTAATGAGCAGTTCTGAACTCATAATGAACCGATCAACCTCTGAAAAGTTGGTCAATTCATTGATCGCCCACAACGGGTCGTTATAGATTGGATTAGCCAGAGCACCCAGGTAATTTCGGTACGCCCGCTGCCGGTTCGGTATCGCACTGGCCGTTGGCGACGCAAAGTAATTCCCTTTATAATCGCGACTATCGAAATCGGTAGGGGTACGCAGGTAGCCAATGTACAGACCGTTTACGCTGTTACTCCGTTGAATCCGGTTCGAGGTCGTTCGGGCATAAGTGGCGTTGGTCGATGATTTTATAACATCGTTGAACCGACGTTCGGAGTTAAACCGGAGCGTAGTCCGATTATAATCGCTTTGCCCGTTGATAATCCCTTTCTGACGCAGATCGCCAAAGCTCAGGTAGAAATTCCCTTTTTCGTTTCCGCCACTGATCGACAGGTTATTATCGACATACGTACCCGTTCTGAAAACGGCGTCTTTCCGTATGTCGTTGTAGGTTTCCTTCGAATTTTTGGTGATAATGGGGTAATACGTCTTGCCACTATAAGCCTCAAAACGAGCCCCGTTCATATTGACAACATCGTCGCCCCCGGCCCGATTGGCAATTTTATCACCCCACGAATTGGCAACGGTCGGGTTATAAACGCCATCCGATCCCTGACCATAATTGCTTTGCAACGGATGCAGCAAATTAGGTTTATCGAACGAAACGGTAGAGCTAAACGAGATATTGACCTTATCGCTGTTGGCGCCTTTTTTGGTTGTGATCACAATCACCCCATTGGCAGCCCGTGAGCCCCACAAAGCCGCTGCCGAAGCCCCTTTCAGAATCTGCATCGATGCAATGTCTTCGGGGTTAATATCGTTCAGACGCGACTGCTGGGTTACCCCGGCAGCCCCGTCGCCCAGTGTCGAGTTGCTGATGGGAATACCATCTACAATAACCAGTGGCTGCGTCGAGCCCGTAATGGTGTTCTGTCCCCGAATCTGGATGTAGGAACCAGCTCCTGGGTCACCCGCCGATTTCGTAATCTGAACGCCAGCCGCTTTACCCGACATCCCGTTGATTACCCCCGTTTCGCCCGAGCGAACGATGTCTTTCGCTTCAATTTTGGAGGCTGTAGCTCCTCGTTTATCCGCATTCTCTTTAAACCCTAACGCACTCACAATCACTTCATCGAGCGAGGTTTCGTCGTGCTGTAACCGAACCGATATAGATGTCTGATTGCCAACGGTTACCTCGGCTGTTTTCATGCCGATAAATGAATAAATCAGTACCGCATTTTTGAACAGATTGTCGGGGATGGCAATGGAATACGTTCCTTCTGCGTTTGTTGATGCCCCAATGGTGGTGCCTTTGATCACTACGTTTACACCGGGAAGGCCTGAGTTATCTTCGCCGGACGTGACCGTACCTTTTATAACCCGGCCCTGTGCCCAAAGCTGAAGGGGGATAAAAAAGGCAAAAAGTACGATAAGAAGTAGTTGTTTGTGCTGCATTTCACTCCATGATTAGGTTAAAAAGAACACCTACGCCAGTGACTGACTGGTGCTAATGGAAAAAGAACAGGCGCTTTATTACGAAGAAAGAAATCTGAGCAAGGCAGGTACCACGCCCTTCCTCGTTGTTGTACTTAGAGACTTACTGATGCTGGCCAGGCATGCAACCGAACAACCTGTTGTCAGGCTATTTTTAATCCAAATATAATTCCAATAAAAACATAAAATCAATACTATATTTTTAATTAAAATATTTATTCACAATTTTATTCTAATATATTATTGAATATTTAAAATATTATTTCAAATTCTTTGATTATTTCAAAATAAAACCCAAAACAGCCTAAAAATTCAATCAATCAACTAAGTATTTTTTCAAGATAATTACCTGACTTATAAACAGTATTCAGCGCTACAGATCCGTATAAATAACTAGCAATAGTACCATTTTGCAATTTACGGCACTTTATTATGTGCCAATTAATGACCTAACGAAATACTATGGATCTTGGTAAAGCGTCATACCTGTCCGCCAATGAACAGCCATCTGTCCGCAGACGGACAGGCGAAATACCCTCCTTGCAATCAATGCACTAAAAATCAACAACTTACCTAAACTGGCACACCCCTTGCCAATCCATTCTTACCCGTATGGCTACTGCCCGACAGGTAACAACAAACGCTAATGCAACCTTCGTAAGCAAAACCGCATCTTTGGTACATCGAAATCAAAACCAATCGTATGAAACGGAATCAATTCTTCTTAACACTCCTCGGCGTAGCAACCCTCTCGCTGACAACCCTTGCCAATCGCCCTTCCGACGACCAACCCCCTTACCAGACCAAAACCTTTTCGGGCAATATCAACACCGTTCGGGCCGAAACCTCAGGCGGTAGCCTGACCGTAGAGGGCGGCTCAGGAAAAGAGGTAAAAGTGGAGATGTATGTACGGGGCAATAACGGCAACGGCAATCTGGACAAGTCAGAAATTGAGGAGCGGCTCAGAGATTACGACATCTCGATTACGCAGGAAGGCAACACAGTAGTGGCCACTGCCAAACGCCGGAACAACGACCGCGACTGGAAACGCTCGCTCAGCATTGGCTTCAAATTCTACACGCCCCGTAATATCGCTACCGACCTGCGCACTTCCGGGGGCAGCATTCACCTGGCAGCCCTGACCGGCACACAGAAATTCCGTACCAGTGGAGGTAGCCTGCACATGAGTGATGTGGATGGCGACATCAACGGCCAAACCTCGGGCGGCAGCATTCATCTGGACGGTTGTCAGGCAAACGGCTCCGGTGAAATCGACCTGCAAACCTCGGGCGGCTCCATCGAAGCCAAATCATCATCGGGCAAAATGCGGCTGCATACCTCAGGCGGTAGCATTCGCCTGACCAATCTGAAAGGTCCTATCGATGCCCAAACCAGTGGTGGTAGCGTGAATGGCGAAGATATTGAAGGCGACATCAAAGCGGGTACATCGGGCGGCTCGGTTCGCCTGGACAACATCGTGGGCAGCATCGACGCCAGCACCAGCGCCGGTGGGGTTGACGTAAGCATCAGCAAACTGACGGGCCCCATTCGTCTGTCGACCAGCGCTGGTAGCGTTCGCGTCAGAATGCCTCTTGATAAAGGCATCAGCTTAAACCTGAGTGGCAACCACATCAAAATCCCGCTGAGCAACTTCAGTGGCGACACAGACCGGAACCACATTAAAGGTACGCTCAATGGTGGTGGCATCCCCGTTACACTTTCGGCTTCGGCAGGCAGTGTATATGTGAACCAGTAAGCAATGAAAAATGTAGACTGAATAATGAACAATGTCTGAGGTGCATTGTCCATTATTCAGTCTACATTTTTCATTACGAATGAACGCTTCTTTTTTCGACCGCCGACTCCTCCTGAACATCCTCCTGACGCTGATCGGGAGCGCTTTTCTTCTGTATTGCATTCGCGTTGCCATAGCGGCCCATCTTCCTTACCTGGTCGCAACCCTTCTGGCTACGGGTTTGGGGTTTCTGGAACCCCGTAAAGGCTGGTTTCTGGCCATTGTCCAGGCAGCATCGATCTGGCTCGTCTACACGTTCGTTCTCGAACACCCGACCAATTCCTTTAACATCGAGCTACAGAATTTTGGTTTGTACGGTTCCATGATCCTGACATTTGTGGGTAGTTTTATCGGTAGCCGCCTGAAGCGCGTTTTTGATCGGGGGAAGTGAATGGCTTTTCTTACTCTTCTATTGAACAGTAAAAAGGCTCCATTTTCAGAAACAACGTTCCGCTACCTATTCGATTGTGGGTAAACAGCTGCTCATAATACGTCACCCCGCACTGCTCAAATCCGGTAAGTGTCGTAATCGGCAAATAAGGAATATCTACCTCTCTCAGCACATCCAGTGCTTCAGCTACATTGCGCATTGTAGCTAACTGAGTAGGCTTCACCCTAACAGCCATATCGCCGTCAGCTGCTTTTTTCAACCCTTCCAGTAATTTCGACAGATTGCCTGTTTCAGAACTGATCTGACTCAGTTCGACCATGTCATCACCATGCCAATGTTGCATAATACCAATCTGGTTTTTCGCCAGAAGGAAAAGAGTAACTACTTTTTTTGGAGTATGCTGGATCTCAAGCTTTCTGCATTCTTTGGGTACTGTAACGCCCATCATGTCAGGCTTTGTTGCCGCCTTCAACCAAACAAAGAATACGATCAGTAGTAAAGCCACACTCACAATAGGCTTAAAGTCAACGTGAAGAGAAGCAGATATTCGTCGTGTCAGCATAGCGATTAGATAATAGGTATTCTTTTAGCATATAAAGGAATCTGCATCAATACAGGAGTTGACGGGTTAGCCGCTTTATATCGTTTGTATTTCTCCAGCATAGCCTTCTCGTCGGCAGTCAGATCGTACCCCAGATGAAACCCGATATGCCCAAGAATTTGCAGTTCGTCCAGCACGTCAACAATATTTTTGAAAGTTGCCTGATTCGTAGGTTTAATCAGGACGATAGCCCCATACTCGTGGTTCAGGCTGATGCTCAGTAGCTGCTTCCTGATGCCTTCAACGGAGTAATCGGTTTCTAAAAACTCCGCATTCGAGCCATCGGGTCGATACGTCAGAAAACCTATTCGATTGTTGGCCAAAAGGAATACGTGTGCATCTGGTTTCGGATGCTCTGCACAGAAAATCTTCTTGGTATTACGAATAGATGTAGACATGATAGCAGGCTTTTGCACCGTTTTGATCAGCATAAAGAAGGTAAGCAGTAAAAAGGCAAGATCGACAAAGGGGGTAAAGTCAACGCGAATGGGTGTAGATGTTCGGCGGAAAGTCATAGTGGTAGTCGTTTGCTGATGGATGCAGGTAAGCGATCAATTCCATAAGTCACTATGCTTTCCTACCTTCGATGCATCCATTCCCTCCATACGTACAGACATGACTACTTATGAACGCACGGCCAATTGGCTGACCATATTGCTGCTTACGCTTCTAACAGTCCTTTCCATAGTTGGTGCGGTATGGCTCCCCAGTCCAATAGCCATTCATTACAACCTACAGGGCCAGCCTGACCGATGGGGTAGCCCGGCAACCTTATTGATACTACCTGTGATCGCTGTATTTACGACCAGCCTGCTATGGGTTTCTCAAAAAATCCATCCCGATTTCATGAACTTTCCAGGTCCACGTACTTCGGAGAATGTCGCCCGCCAGCTAGGAAATATCCGTTTGATGACTGCCAGCCTGCGGCTGTTTGTGGTGAGCTTATTTCTGCTGATACAGGGGCAATCGATTTGGGCTAAATTTTACAATCATGACCAGCTTTCTGGCTGGACAATACCGTGCATGATCAGCTTCGTGTTCGTGCTTGTTGGTTTCTTTGTCTGGAGAGCTTACAAACTGGTTCCGAAGTAGTGAACTTAGTTTATTCGTACATTTGACCTATGTTTCGTCTTCCTCATAAACCGCCTTTTGCCTCCCTGGAACCTTCATTTGAAGGGGACCTCTATTTCGATGAATCACCCGAACACACCGCCCAGCGTTTACTCTACGCAACGGATGCATCGGTTTATCAGGAGATGCCTATCGCGGTAGCCCTACCCAGATCGGTCGCCGACATCAAACGACTGCTACGATTCGCCCAGCAACATGGGTTGGGCTTGATTCCTCGTGCCGCCGGAACCTCACTAGCCGGTCAGGTCGTAGGCAGCGGCATCGTGGTCGATATTTCCAAATATTTCGGAACCATTCAGGAGGTCAATGCCGCCGAACGATGGGTACGTGTACAACCTGGCGTTATCCGCGACGATCTGAACGCCTTTCTGAAACCACATGGTCTGCTGTTCGGTCCCGAAACCAGTACCGCCAGCCGGGCTATGATCGGCGGAATGATCGGCAACAACTCCTGTGGCCTTCACTCCATCATCTGGGGCACCACCCGCGATCATCTGCTCGAAGTTCGGGCCGTTCTGAGCGACGGTGCGGAGGTCACATTTGGCCCATTGACACAGGAGCAGTTCGACGCGAAATGCCGGGGCGAAAACGTAGTTAGCCCACTCGAACAACGAATTTACGTACAATTCCGCGACTGGCTTTCCAAACCCGAAGTCCAGCAACACATTCGCGAAGGCTATCCAAAACCAACCGTCACCCGCCGAAATACAGGGTATGCGCTGGATGCGCTATTGAATTTTTTTAGCGGGGAGAAGGGAGAAGGGAGAAGGGAGCAGGAAAATGTGAGTTCGGCTTCCCTTATTACCCAGCCCGCTGCGCCTTGCTCCCCGTACTTCAACTTTGCCAACCTCATTGCAGGGTCAGAAGGAACGCTCTGCTTTATTGTCGAAGCGAAGTTGAATCTGCTGCCGTTGCCGCCTAAAGAAACGGCCCTGGTCTGCGCGCACTTTTCAACGATTCGCCAATCGCTGGAAGCCAATCTGGTAGCACTGGCGCATCATTGTGCGGCCTCGGAACTGGTCGATGATTACATCCTGCAACTGACCAAAACCAACATCGAGCAAACCAAAAACCGGGCGTTTGTCGAAGGAGATCCTAAGGCTATTCTGATGGTCGAGTTTTTCGATGACACCAAAGAAGGGGTTACCCAAAAAGCGAATGCGTTTGTTGATGTGCTGAAAGAAAAGGGATTGGGCTACACCTATCCGATTCTGTTCGACGAAGAAACAAAAAAGCCCTGGGCACTGCGAAAAGCGGGACTCAGCATCATGTACAATATTCCGGGTGACGCAAAACCGGCCAACGTGATCGAAGATACGGCCGTTGATGTTCGTGACCTGCCCGACTACATCGATGAACTGGATCGGATGGCCTGGGAGAATCACGGCCTGAAACTCGAATACTCGGCCCATGCCGGAGCGGGTGAAATCCACGTTCTACCACTTATCAATCTGAAATCGTCGGAAGGGCGCGCCAATTTCCGGGCCTTGCTGATGGATACAGCGCAGTTGGTCAAAAAATATGGTGGCTCTTTATCGGGTGAGCATGGCGACGGGCGGCTCCGGGGCGAATTCATTGCCTATATGCTGGGGCCAGAAAATTATCAGTTGTGCAAAGAGGTCAAAACCCTTTGGGACCCCCACAACACCTTCAACCCCGGCAAAGTCATCGACCCGCCACCGATGAACGAGTCGTTGCGGTCGGAAGCCGATGTAGTGATTTCGCAACCCAAAACCGTTTTCGACTTTTCGAAAGATGGCGGTTTACTCGAACTGGCGGAAAAATGCTCTGGCTCCGGCGACTGCCGTAAAACCGAAATTTCGGGCGGCACCATGTGCCCAAGTTACATGGCCACCCGGCGGGAACGCGATACCACCCGCGCCCGCGCCAATATTCTCCGGCATTTTTACAGTAATCAATCGGCCCCTACTGAGCTGGACTACGAAGCAGCTAAAGAAGTACTCGACTTGTGCCTGTCGTGCAAAGGCTGCAAAGCCGAATGCCCGTCGAGTGTCGATATGGCGCGCATGAAAGCCGAATTCACACAACAGCATTACCATGAGAAAGGTGTTCCGCTACGGGCCAAACTCGTTGGTAACTTCACGAAGATGATGTCGTTGGCTAGTTTAGCTCCCTGGGCTTACAACGCCATTTACAACGCTCCTGCCCTTCGCCGGGTAGCCAACCAACTGGTCGGTTTCCACCCCGACCGAACCATGCCGCATTTAGCGGATACGACGTTGAAGAAGTGGTTTTTGAAAAGGAGTGAGGAGCGAGGAGTGAGGAGCGCGAATAGCTTGCGCCAGCGCTCCTCACTCCTCGCTCCTCACTCCTCGCTCCTTTTTTTCTGCGATGAATTTACCAATTACAACGACGTGGAAGTTGGACAGAAAGCGATTCAGTTGCTGGAACGACTGGGCTATACGGTCACAATTCCCGACCATGCCGAGAGTGGCCGAACCTACCTGTCGAAAGGCCTGGTTGATGAAGCTCGAAAGCTCGCTATTCGAAACGTGACCCTGCTGAAAGACCAGGTAACCGCCGAAACGCCGTTGATAGGCTTAGAACCTTCGGCCATTCTAACCTTCCGCGACGAATACCCTGATCTGGTGCCTACTGAACTGAAAGCCGATGCCCAGCGCATTGCCAAAAACGTTTTTCTGTTCGAGGAATGGCTGGCTCAGGAAGTTGACGCCGGACGAGTGAACAAAAGTTTATTTACCGAAGAAGCCAGACTGGTGAAAGTACACGGCCATTGCCATCAAAAAGCGCTCTCGTCGATGGTTCCGGTAAAAAAGGTGCTATCCTTACCCGCCAATTACAACGTACAGTTAATACCATCCGGCTGTTGCGGAATGGCCGGGTCGTTTGGGTATGAAGCGGAACATTACGAACTATCGATGCAAATCGGGGAGTTAGTCTTGTTCCCTACGGTACGAAAAGCTGAAACGGCTATCATTTCGGCTGCCGGTACAAGTTGCCGCCATCAGATCAAGGATGGAACTGGCCGAAAGGCCCAGCACCCCGCCGAGATTTTATTTGATGCGCTGTTGTGATTCTTTTCCGACAGGATTTACAGGATGAACAGGATTTTTGGCTTATAAATGGATAATCCTGCTCATTCTGTAAATCCTGTCGGAAAACCTTTTGCGTTTCCAGTAGTTCTTTTTAAACCTAAAACGTTCACAGTTCTCATGGAAAATTCAAATTCATCAGCCCTTAGCGATGGCGCTCAACAGGCCAATCTGGTGTCGAACGAAAACGCAGAAGCGATGTTCGGTGCCGATCAGGGCGAAACAAATATGGTCAAACTCGTCGACGGTAAACTGACTCCTATTGGTGATACCGACGATGACGTTGTGGATGAACAACTTCGTAATCGGTATAGCTCCGACGAAGAACGAACCGTACAGGGCGATCCATCGCGGGGAAAAACGTACGAAAATTCGGAAGCCTCATTGCACGTAGGCGAAGGTGTCGATGAAGCCATCTTACCGAATGATCCAATTGCTGTTGCCGATATTACGGGAAATCCGGATTCGGGTTCAACGATAGCAACTGGCCTTCCATCGGAAGACGAACCCAACAATTCGACCAATTCGGACTCGAAAAGCACATCGACCAATTCGTTTGCAGGCTGGAATTATATTGGCGGAGGCCAACCGTTGAGCAGCAACGGGATTCAGAACATGGTTCCGCCTACACCCGGTACACCCGATCCAACGCAGCCTATTCCACCAACGCCCGGTGTGCCTCCGGAAACGCCCCCTACTCCACCCACACCCGGCCCTGAAATCCCTGACTTACCGGATACCCCAAAGCCAGCCGTTCCCGATATTCGGAATGGCCTTACTCCATTGAGCACATTCACAGCTACGGTAGCGGCTCCGGCCGAACCGAAGTCGGCCAATGCAGAGAAGGGTACGCAATACGAAGGGATTCATAAGGATATAGCCGAAGCAGCAAAAGCCGTTCCGGGTACGGAGGAAGGTATGGAAGACGCTCCTGATACGGGTGATTCGGCTCGGCCCTACGATGTAAATGCCAAAGATCCAGCTCAGAACCAACCCGGCGAACGGCCTGAAGAAGGCCGGGAAGCAGAAAAGTTACCCCGCGAAATGGCCGATGAAAGTAGCATTGCGGCACAAAATATGATTTCTGGACCCGATCGTTCCGACCAGAAATCGACCGAAGGGCTCGACCGGAAATACAACGACCTGGACGCTACCCGCGACATGGCAACCTAGTGACTGAATACTCCAAAATCTGAAAGCGCCCAAAACAGTGAATGATTACTGTTGAGGGCGCTTTCAGATTTATAAATGACTTGATTAATAGCTATTTTTTTAGTTCGCTCTTTACTCTTCGCACAAACTCGTCTGAGACACTCGCGAAATTGGCGACTTCTGCATCCGTAAATTTCTCAGCAAGCAGCAGTTTACGGACCACTTCAATGCTTTTTTGCTCATATCCTTCTTCCAAGCCTTCTTCTCTGGCTAGCATTTTAATTGTGTCGATGATACCCATAGCTTTCTGACTTCCGGTTAGCAGTTCAATCTCCTTATCAAAGTTACGATTTATGTCTGGATCTCCAATGTAGACAAACGTCTTCAAAAAGAACAGAAAACGTTGTATTTGTTCGCTGTCGTAGCGTTGGCTTTGAATCAACGCTTTGGCAATGGTCAGTCGTTCTTCCCCCAGTTCTTTTTCAGGAATTTTGCCTAACAACAAAGCTTTCTGGGCCGCCAGAACGATGAGCGCAAACGGATTAGCCATTGCTATCAACTCACTTTCCGAATGATCGAGAATATGGTAAGCGTTGTATTTGTACGTGATCTCAGTTCCTAAAAACCGTTTGTGGTACTGATCCGGTCGGGGTTGATTTTTACCACCTGTAAACACCGCCAGGGCAACAATATCCACTTCATACCGATCATAAATACGGTACCAGTATTGCAACATCCGATGAGCGAATCCACGCGTATCGTCACCCTGAATTTCCAGGTGTACTAAAATCCATTCTTCAGTACCGTCCAGCAGCCAGGCTTTGACCAGCATATCTACAAATCGGGAACCACCCTGCTTTTCCAGTTCGGGAAAGAGTTCGCTCAACTCCTTGTCCATGAACTCAAAACCTCGGTTCATGTCGAATAACTCGTCAGCCTCTGGAAAGAAAAATCGTAATAAATCAGGAAAAGCTTCCTCAAAAGCGCTTTTCAATAAAATGTCGTTCTTTCTACGCATCGGGCAAAGATAGACGATGTGCGGACGTGTAGTTAAAATCCACTGTTCCAGTTACCTTTATCTCAAAAATTCTAATCTCCATGAAACGATTACTGATTCTGAGCGTACTCTTTTGTCCATTATCCTTCACATTTCCCCCAAAATGGACCTCGTTATTTGACGGAAAAACGATAAAAGGCTGGCACAGCTACCATAAAGATGGGATTGTTGGCTGGTATGTCGAAGATGGGGCCATGACACCCGACGGTACGGGCGGTGATCTCGTTACGGATAAGGAATACGAAAACTTTGAGCTGGAGTTTGAATTCAAAATCCCCAAAGGCAGCAACAGTGGTGTGGTGTATAAAATCATCGACAGCCCGGAAATTAAGTCAACCTACATGTCGGGGCCAGAGTATCAGGTGATTGACGACAAAGGCTATCTGGATGGTGACGGAAAACCCTATAAGTTGAAAGATACGCAGTTAACCGGTGCCAACTACGACATGATTCCCCCGGCCGATATGAATGCAGCCAAAGCACCGGGCGAGTGGAACAAAGGCCGTATTGTAGTAAACAAAAACCATGTGGAGCACTTCCTGAACGGCAAAAAAATGGTCGATTACGAATACGGTTCCGACAACTGGAAAGCACTGGTTGCCAAAAGTAAGTTTGCCAACTGGCCTTACGCAACGCCCCATGCAAAAGGCAAAATCGCCCTTCAGAACCACAGCCCCAAAGAGCGTGTCTGGTACCGGAATATCCAGATTCGGGAATTATAAAGAACTAGTCAGTTGTGGTCCGTTGCCTTCGGCGTCATTCATGGTCATTAGTCGCATTCCAATAATAACAATCCCTGACGCCGAAGGCAACGGACCACGAATGCAACTGGCTTATTTTTTACGTTTCCAGTCATTTAGTTTTTTCCGCAAAGCCTCTACTGCGTTTATTGTATTATTGATGCCATACACAATCAAATTCAAGTATGGCCTCTGTCACCACACCGCTTATCACCACCCAGTTTCGCGCCCGCTTCCAGAATTTGTTCGGGTGGAGCATCAACCATAATCATCCGTCATGCCTGCGTACGGGCTGCTCCACTGGCCTGCACAACAACAGCCCCTTTCCCCGGCACGATTGACCCGATACCATAAACGCTGTACGTACAGGAGGCCCCCGCTATCCCAATGGCTTTGGTTTGAGGATCAATAAGTATGATCGACCAGGTTGCGTAAGCCTGTATGACGCTAGCGGTCAGTACCAAACCAATCAGACTCAATCGTTGAAGAGCTTTCATGTGGAAGAAAGTAGTATAGACATTTTTGGGTAACTTACGATTCTGTAGGTATATCGCCAATACATTTGGCAAACCAACACTGGTTAATAGGGTAACAAGCTGCTAATCGCTACTTTGGGGTCTATGATTCATCTTATTCAGCAAGCTCATCGCCATTCATCCACTACGGCCATTCTGGCTAACGGTCAAGGATATACGTACAAACAACTGCTGGAGGATTCGGCAGCGTTTAGCCAGCAGTTGCTCAACGGCCAGAGCGATCTTGCCGAAGCACGCGTAGCCTTCATGGTCGAGCCGGGGTACGACTATGTACGAGTGCAATGGGGCATCTGGCGTGCCGGGGGTATCGCGGTGCCGCTCTGCATTACGTATCCGCCAGCCTCCCTGCAATATGTGATCGACGATACGGCAGCCAGCATTATAGTAGCCTCTGCCCGATACACGTCTGTTCTCCAACCACTTGTTGACGCTAAGAATCTGCGTTTTATCGAGCTAACTCATCCAGAAAGCAATCCGCCTGTTGAACTGCCCGACGTTGACCCAGCGCGGGGCGCGATGATTCTGTATACCAGTGGCACAACGAATCTGCCTAAAGGGGTGGTGAGCACACACGCCAATCTGGAAGCGCAGATGACAACCCTCGTCGAAGCCTGGGAATGGCAGCCAAGCGATCATATTCTTTGCGTATTGCCCCTGCATCATGTGCATGGTATTGTCAACGTAATCGGGTGTGCGCTCTGGTCAGGCGCCTGTTGTGAGTTTCTGCCAGAATTTTCGCCCGCAGCCGTCTTCAACGCCTTTCAGCAGGGAGCCATTAATCTGTTTATGGCTGTGCCGACCATTTATTTCAAACTGATTGCCTATTGGGAAGGGCTACCGACCAATGAGCAGCAGGCTCTGACAAACACGATGCGCTCGTTCCGGCTGATGGTTTCTGGATCCGCAGCCTTGCCCGTGACGGTCATGGAGAAGTGGGAACGGGTCAGTGGTCATGTGCTGCTGGAACGCTATGGTATGACCGAAATTGGTATGGCGATCAGCAATCCGTATCGAGGGCAACGGGTGCCAGGGCATATTGGCCAGCCGCTACCGGGCGTTGGTGTTCGACTGGTAGATGAAGAAAATAATCCAGTAGCCGACGGCCAGCCTGGCGAAATTCAGGTGAAAGGGCCGACCGTATTCCGCGAGTACTGGCAGCGGCCACAGGCTACTCAGGAGGCCTTTACCCCAGATGGCTGGTTCCGAACGGGCGATGTAGCGGTGGTTGACGAAGGAAGTTATAAAATTCTGGGACGCAGCTCGGTCGATATTATTAAGTCAGGCGGCTACAAGCTGTCGGCGCTTGAAATCGAAGAGGTATTACGCACGCATCCAGCCATCGGCGATTGCGGTGTTATCGGACTGCCCGACGAAGAATGGGGCGAAATTGTGGGCGCGGTACTGGTGACCAAAGAGCCGATTGACCTAACCGACCTGAACCAGTGGATGCGCACCCGAATGCCTGCTTACAAAGTACCGCGCCATTATCGGATTGTGACCGAACTGCCCCGTAATGCCATGGGTAAAGTGACGAAAAACGACTTAAAACAAATTTTCTGACCAATGGACTTTCTGACTGCGTTTCCGTACTGGTTCATTATCGTGATCATGATTCTCAACGCCATTGCAGTTCAGTTCATGAACATCGACATCCGTAACGACGACAAAAAAATGGATAATGAGTAATGGATAATGAATACCTCCTACTGAATTTCAGTGGAATCCATTATCAATTATTCATTATGCATTGCTCATTATCCATCATTCTATGGCCTACTTCTCCGAACATGCTACGGTGCTGATTTGCATGGTAGTTTACCTGATTTCACTGATTACGTTTGGCTGGTATCTGCAACGGCAGGCCAGCAAAACCGTGGGCGAATACTACGTAGCCGATCGCAGGATACCCGGCTGGGTGGTATCGCTGGCCTTCTTTTCAACCTTTGTCAGCACCAACACCTACATCGGTCAGGCGGGCGAATCGTTCCGGTACGGCCTTTCCTGGACCTGGGTGGGTGTTTTCTGGGCAGTGTTCTGCATCATTTCGTGGCAGATTTTAGGTCCCCGCATGCGGAATCAGAGCATCCGACTAAAGTCGTTTACCGTACCCGATTATTTTCAGTTGCGCTACCAGAGCCAGCTTTCGCGCAGCATCCGGGTGTTATCAGCCGTGATTATTCTGTTTGCAACGGTCTGGTACATGACGGGTATTGCCAAAGGCTGTGCCCACCTGCTTCAGTCGTTGCTCGATATTCCTTATGCATATGGCGCGGCCTTCATGCTGTTCTTCACCTGTTTTTATACCATTGCGGGCGGGATGTACGGCATCATGTGGACCGACGCTGTTCAGGGTATTCTGATGTTCATTGTAGCGATCATCATGCTAGCCTTGCCCTTCATCTACGTAGGAGGGTATGATGCGCTGATGGCTAAAATTGCGTTCGTCGATCATGTGTCGAAAAAAGGAGCCCCTATTGGCAATGGATTGGTGACGTTTGGGCAACTGACCTCATTTACCTACATCGTCGGGATTGGCCTGTCGATTGGCATGAAACAAATCTCCGAACCCAAACTACTCATCCGGTTCTATACTGTGAAAGACAAGGCAGGCATGAAGTTCGCCATGACCTGGACGCCCATTTTTATGGGTGTTTCGCTCGTTTGCGTCATGGGTCTGGGCGCTTTGGTACACGGCATGGTAAGTAGTGACGAAGCGGCCCAACTCATCAACAATACTGACGAAGTGGTGGGCTTTATGCTCAAGAAATTCAACAATCCACTCATTAGTGGTATCTGTCTGATGGGGTTATTTGCGGCTGGGATGGCGGCACTGGCATCGGTCACGCTGGTGGTGGGAACAACCCTTGTGAAAGACATCTGGAATGTCTGGCAACCGAT
>Ga0209933_1000502_pt1 | contig 68365 bp, 61 predicted proteins | sample ThiBiot_300_biof_FD_183944 | JGI IMG/M metagenome (GOLD analysis project Ga0209933, IMG submission 183944) | Wastewater bioreactor microbial communities from Cape Town, South Africa - Thiocy_cont_300_biof (SPAdes) | ecosystem: Engineered > Bioremediation > Thiocyanate > Unclassified | place...
AACCCCCGCCGGAAGATCTTGGTCGGGTCCTGCTTGACATAAAGGTTTCGCCCGGCTCCACAAAACGTAATGGATTTGGTAGAAGGCACTGTAAAATCACTGACGACATCTAGGGTGTAATACCCTTTTCGCGTACTGGGATTGAACCGCGAGCGGGGTGTAGGTGAGAGAGCTGTTTGTGGGGGTAGATTACCAGTTAGTTGAACGCCCACGACGGGTTCGGGTATTCGACTGCGAACGTACCAGACACCTGCACCGAACAGGCTGATTAAAAAGGCTAAGCTTAAAAATTTCATACTAGCTTAAATGGGGGGATAAACTGGCTTTAATGACGATAAAGGTCAGTAATAGTTCTTTAGGTTTAGAACGGCAATTGACCTACAGTATTCTATTTGCGATTCCGGGATTATTGCTTCTTCAGCGTACCGACGGACCCAGTTGAATTTACGCGCATTTCTATACCATAAACATTGTGCCAGCTATCATGACTAAGTTGGCACACATTTTGGGAAGATAGGTTACCGGACGCTCAATCCCGTGACTTAATGCGAATAGGTATACTTCTCTATTTACTGTTAAACAGTTGCCTTTGTTTGGCGCAGGACTGGACTTTTTACGGTTTCTTTCCAGCTATTTCGCAGTCTGGCAATATAGGAAAGAAGCTTCAATACAATGTCTATATCTCATCAACGATTGATGCCTTTCATCAGACAATTGCTGAAAAAAACTATCCGGCAACCGCCTTACAGTATTATTTACAGCCCAGTTTAAGTTACCGACTATTGCCAAATGTTCAGATTGGAGTGGGCTATGCCTATGTGAAACACAACCTGTTTGGTCTGCACGTTAATGAGAATCGCTTGTGGATTCAGGCAGTGGCTACGCACGATGTTCCTGCCCTGGGTAGACTCAAACTATCACACCGATTGCGGTATGAAGAGCGTTACCCATTGAACATGAAGAGTAACCAGTGGTCATACGCGACACTATTTCGGTATCAGATTGGAGCTAGTTATCCTCTTTATGATCCAAAGGTTAACAAGACGGGGTTTTACGCATCCGCATCCAATGAATCCTTTCTTTGTCTGACGGGGGCAATCAACAGTCCGATCAGTTCAAAAAATGCCTTCTATGGCGAAAACTGGCTTTACGGAGGGTTAGGCTACAACACCCGAAAATTTGGGAAGATCGAGATGGGGTATATGTTTCAGAATCTGATTCGAAATCCGCAACAGGACCACCGTTACCTACACCTTTTACAAGTTACCTGGGCAGCAAATTTCGATTTATCGGAGATTGGTGTCTGGTTATATACACCTATGCCCTAAGACGTGTTTATTAATTTGTCTGTAATGTCGATAGAATTATGGCAAATGCTGTTGATGAACAGAATCGAGAACGGGTTTGAAGCAAGAAAAAGATATTTACTGTTGGATGGCACAAGTTTTGTTTAGAATTTAGTATTATTTTTGGGAAAAATTTACTGAACGCAGTTGAAGAAAGTAGTTTCCATCGGCCTCTTTTCGCTTCTAGTGTACCACACACTGGCCTATGTGCTTGTGTTTGTTGGTAGCTGGTGGCAGGCAGAGCACGATTTGTCGGAGCGGCTTTCGGTCTATCGTTCAGTCGACAGTATCGTTGAGTTTGAAATTCCGCTGAAAGACAAGCTCGATGCCAGTACCATCAGCCGAACTACTTCCGATGGGTTTAGCTACCGTGGGCATTATTACTCAGTGGTAAGTCTGGAAATTCAGGGGGACCAACTCCATATTGCAGCTCTGGAAACGGAGAATCGATCAATCTGGCAAAGCGATCTGCTGTCGTTCCTGAATAAACATGTATCCGGTACTACTGAGTCGAGCCGGAAAGCCAATCAACTCCTGAAATTCCTGCTGAAAGAATACTCGCCAAGTCCGCGTATTGTCTTTAGTTTTTTACCTCCCCAATGGCGTGAATCAATTCGCATCCCCGAACATCTGTTTGTGCTGGCTGCCCGCGCCCTTCCTGTTCATTCGCCCCCGCCCGAAATCTGAGGGAAATTGCCGATCGTGTAGACGGAGTCATTGGGCTGTTGCGGGTTCAACGTGTCCTGTTGTGGAATAAACCGGCAGGATGAGTGACCGTTGCGACTAAATGTGCACCTTTCATTCGGTTTTACTAGCTCGTGTAGTACCCTTCAAAAGGATATATACATCGTTTGCTGGCTTGCCATTTGCAAGGAACTACTCCATCGATAGCTGATTCTGCCTCTACACGGTTGATTCTTAACTAATCCTACGAACAAGCTCGATCGTGGTTGAAGTTGGCTTATAAGTCAGCTTGTGGCTGCGTTCTGTTCTGTCGTATGCCATCTTCATTAGTTTAGTCAATTTCTATTCAGATATTTTTCAGGCATGAAAACGACCTCTACCCTCGTTCTGGCGGTAGCCTGTATAACACTTTCTAACACGACAACTCAGGCGCAGGGATGCGTGGCCGTTCGGCACATGAGTTGCGCAGCTCCGGCAGGTTCAGCCGATTATTTTAAACAACGCAATGGCCACTGGCAGGTGTCGGCAGGTTATCGCTATTTCCGTTCGTATAAGCATTTTGTTGGCGATGTAGAGCAAACCCAACGCGTTGAACAGGGCACTAACGTCATCAACGTATCGCACGCCGTAGACCTGGGCATTACCTACATGGTCAATAATCGGTTGTCATTTTCGGTCAACCTTCCTATTCAATACTACGATCGTTCGTCGTTGTACGAACACTATGGCAATTCAGTCGCTCAAAACCCTGAACAGAAGCGGTTTCATACCGGGTCGCAGGGTATTGGAGACCTTCGGATCTCGGGTAGCTACTGGCTAATTAACCCTGTAAAATTGCCTAAGGCAAACATTGCGGCCGGATTGGGCGTGAAACTACCAACAGGCAACTATGGAGTAACCGATAACTTTCACAAGCTAACTAAAGAAGGGCAGGATTACACGATCAATCAACCCGTCGACCAATCGATCCAACTGGGCGATGGTGGAGTAGGAGTAAGCGTTGAGTTACAGGGCTATGCCTCTCTCAACAGCACCTTGACAGCTTATGCTAATGGCTTTTACCTGTTCAATCCACGCGAAACCAACGGTGTGGTGCGGAACCCGACTGCTACAACGATCGATCTGGTTACGGGGACGTTCTCCGTCGCTGATCAGTTTGCTGCCCGCATCGGTTTAAGCCAGTCAATCAAAGCCATTCCTGGGCTGGCCGTTATGCTTGGTGGACGTGTGGAAGGTGTACCGGCCATCGATGCTTTTGGCGGAAGTTCGGGTTTCCGGCGTCCAGGTTATATCGTTTCTGTCGAGCCTGGCCTTTCGTACATGCACAATAAAACGTCGATAGCCGCTACGATGCCCTGGGCTGTTTACCGGAACCGGATCAAAAGCTACTCCGATCGGTTAGACCCACTGGGTGTGCGGCAGGGGGATGCTGCTTTTGCCGATTATCTGGTGTCGGTCAACATATCCCGCTGGTTCTAAACTTTCTGCATACATCGCTTTTGAAGAGGTTGGCGATCCGCTATTGTCCTCACTAACTATTTCTTAATCATTACGGAACGTAATTGTACACGATGAAAACAATACTGAAAAGCCTTGCTGTGGCTGGATTAATGGCACCATTTGTAGCGAAAGCACAGATGCCGAACGATGCCATTTACATGGGTAAAAAACAACTCTGCGTAGCAGGGATGTATGGGTATAGCTCCTGGAGCCAATACTGGGAAAATACCCTCAAACGAGAAAATTTTAACATCGGGACCCATACCACACAAAGTGTGATGGTCATGCCGGCCTATGGTATCAGCAACCGGGTCAATGTGATTCTGAGCCTGCCATACGTTTGGACGAGCACTAGTGCCGGTAACCTGATGGGGCAGCATGGCATTCAGGATTTAGCGGCTTGGCTGAAATTTAAGGTGGTAAAAGCGGGAGGCTTTTCGCTCAATGCCATCGTGGGTGGGTCAGTTCCCATTGGGAATTATGTGCCGAGTTTCCTTCCGATGTCGATTGGGTTACAGTGTCGCACCTTTACCGGCCGGTTGCTGGCGAGCTATAGAGAGCCTAAAACGGGCGTCTATCTGACCGCACACGGAAGCTATGGCTGGCGGAGCAACATCACCATCGATCAGAATTCGTATCAGGCAGATGACCGGGTCTATAACACCGATCAGGTACGGGTACCTAATACGTACGATGCTGCTGTTCGGCTGGGCGTTCAGCGGAAAGGCTGGCAAACGGAAGTGTGGGCTGAACGTAGCTCCTGCCTGAGTGGTGACAACATCCGTCGGAACGATATGCCGTTCCCAACTAACAACATGCAGGCTACTACCGTAGGCTGGTATGGAAAAGTACAGCCACGCAACATCGGTGTCAATGCCCGTGTCGGTTATGTACTCGATGGTATGAATGTAGGGCAGAGCACCAGCTATATGGTTGGTCTGCTGTATCAAATCAATTTTAATAAATAAGCCGTAACACGAGATGAAAAACGCATATAAAATTCTGGCTATCGGTAGTCTGGTTGCTGGGCTATCTGTTTCGATTATTTCCTGTGATAAAAGTATATCCGAACCGCAGCGCGTAGGATATACCCCCGCCAACGTCGATGAAAAAGCGGGCAGCTGGAAAACCTATGTTCTGACATCGCCAACCGATGTGACCGTAGCAGCTCCTAAGGCTACCTCATCGGCAGAATACCAGGCTGAACTGACCGATCTGAAATCGAAATCAGCTAGCTTAACCCAGGAACAGCAGGAAGCCGTCGTGTATTGGGGCGCTGGAGCAGTGTATCGCTGGAACGAAATTGCCCGTGAGCTGGCCGCTCGGTATAACATTCCACCTGCCTCTACGGCCGATGGTAAATACCCCGTTCCTGATGCGGCTAATCCACTGGCCGATCCGAAATTTCCGTTTGCCAATCCACCGTATGCCGCTCGTGCATTGGCCTATCTGAGCGTTGCCCAGTATGATGCGCTGGTAGCCGCCTGGAATTATAAATACCAGTTCAAGCGGTCGGCTCCGTCGAAAGTGGATGCTACGGTTCGGGTGGCCTTACCTACGTCGACGATTCCTACCTATCCGTCGGAAGATGCGGTAGTAGCGGCTGCGTCTTATGTTGTGCTGAAAGCCATGTTCCCCGGCGAAGTGCCTTTCCTGGACGCCAAACTGGCCGAACATCAAAACAGCCGCTTGTGGGCAGGTATGAATGTACAGAGTGATCTGACGGCGGGTGCTGATTTGGGTAATCAGGTTGCTGCTAAAGTGATGGCGCGTGCGAAGACTGATGGCATGAGCGCAGCCAACAACCAGGCACTTACGGCCGGTATGATCGAAGTGGCGAAAGCGCAGGGACTTACTGAGGTATGGGTAAGTCAGGAAAGCCCTCTTCGTCCCCCTATGCTGCCAAACTATGGCGCTGTAACGCCCTGGAACTTCGATGCTGCTACGAAAGTGAAGCTTCGCCCTGGCCCACCACCCGCGTTAAATAGTGCTGAGTTTACCAAAGCGTTGGATGAACTGAAAGCCATCAACAAAAGCCAAACGCGCGAACAGGCTCGTATTGCCAACTACTGGGCCGATGGTGCCGGAACTTACACTCCACCCGGTCACTGGCTGCGTACGGCTGCCAATGCGGCCAGCGAAGCCAAATATAGCGAGGTTCGTATGGCCCGTACGTTGGCTCTGGTTGGTACATCGCTCATGGATGCCGGTATCTGCTGCTGGGATACGAAGTATTACTACTACTATCCACGTCCCCAGCAGTTCGGTGTGAAAACATCGGTTGGGTTGCCAAACTTCCCGTCGTACACCTCCGGCCACTCAACTTTCTCGGCGGCTGCGGCTACTGTGCTGGGCAGCATCTTCCCCGATCAGGCCAATGAGTTCTGGGCACAGGCGCAGGAAGCGTCAAACTCCCGGATTTATGGACTGATTCACTATCGTTTCGATTGCACAGTAGGGCTCGAATGCGGTAAGAACATCGGTACGTATGCCGTAAATCGTGGTAAAGCGGACGGATCAGGACTATAATTAAACGAGTGACAGAACGAATGAGCGATTTAACCTCATTCCGAAATCGTTCATTCATTCTTTCACTCATTCACTCTTTCGCTCTTTAGATATGCCACATATACCACTGCCTGAGCAACTGCCAGGTATTACCGGTCTGCTCGAGTACCGGTTGGATACCGCCATGCCGATTCGGGAGCTTACGCAGATTTTACTGCGGGGAGAGTCTACGTTAACGACTGGCGAGCGTGAACTCATTGCGGCCCTGGTATCGTCGCGTAATTGTACGGCCTTCTGCGAGGCTGCCCATACAAAAGCGGCCGATATTCTGCTTGGTGACGATGAAACGGCCAGAGCTGTGAAGCAGGACGTTGAAACGGCTCCCGTAAGCGAGAAAATGAAAGCCTTACTTCAGATTGCGGCCCTTACCCAGCAAAATGGTAGTGCCGTGACCTCGGAAGCTGTTTCTCGCGCCCGTGAAGCTGGCGCAACCGACCGCGAAATTCACGATACCGTGTTGATTGCGGCTCTGTTCTGCCTGTATAATAAGTATGTAGATGGTCTGGCGACCATTGCTCCTTCCGATCCGGCGTTTTACCAGATGCTGGGTGAGCGTATTACGGGTAGGGGGTATGTGCGTCCGCCGGGTGGATATCCTGTTCAAACCCATTAGTTGATTCGTGTCAGGTTGTATTGACCTGATCGTCTGGAAAATCAAATTTTTCATTTCCTGAAGGGTGAATAGCCGACTGAAAATCAAGTGTTTTTGGTCGGACAGGCTCTTCGTTTACCTACTTGATTCAATTCAAATGACTATAAAACAAAGTATACTACTTCTGGCGCTGGCTTTGTCCGTGTCGGTATCGGCTTTTGCCCAATCGCGGCAAGTGTCGGGTACGGTGCGGGATGCTGAAACTGGCCAGTCGCTGGCTGGGGCCAGTGTGCTGGTAAAAGGCCAGTTGACGGGTGCCGTTGTGAATAATGACGGAAAGTTCACATTAACGACCAATCAGCGTGGGGCACTCACGTTGATTGTCTCGATGGTCGGCCACGAAGCCCAGTCAGTCGTTGTCGATAACGATAATCAGTCGATAACCGTCAACCTTCGACAAGCCACAAACGCCTTGCAGGATGTAGTTGTCGCTGCTTCGCGGGTAGAAGAAAGCCTGTTGCGGGCACCCGTAACGGTCGAAAAAATGGATGCCCGTGCCATTCGCGAAACGCCTTCGGCATCTTTTTATGAAGGGCTGAACAACCTCAAAGGGGTTGATATGGTAACGAGTGGATTAACCTATCGGCAGATCAACACACGCGGTTTCGCCAGTACCGGCAACAGCCGTTTCCTGCAACTGATCGATGGGATCGACAATCAACCCGCTGGGTTTGGCTTTTCGATGGGTAACTTATTCGGTCTGAGCGATCTGGATGCCGAAAGTGCCGAATTAGTCCCTGGTGCGGCTTCGGCCCTATACGGTCCGGCGGCTTTCAACGGTGCCTTGCTGATGACGAGTAAAGACCCGTTCCGCTATCAGGGATTAAGTGCAGAGGTCAAGATGGGTGTTAACCACCTGAATGACTCCAACACGGGAGCAGCTTTGTATCAGGATTATGGCCTACGCTATGCGAAGGTTTTTGGCAATAAACTGGCGATCAAGCTGGTGGCTTCGTACATGAAAGGACTGGACTGGTTTGCTACCGACTACACGGATGTAGATGCAACCACGTCGCCCGAAAAACGGGGGCCCAGCAATCCGGCATACAATGGCCTTAATGTATATGGTGATGAAATCAACCGGACCATTACAGGTATTGGTAAAGTGTCGCGGACGGGTTATCTGGAGAAAGATTTGACGGATTATAACGTCTACAGCCTGAAGCTGAACGGGGCTATTCACTACCGGATTACGCCCAAGCTGGAAGCGATTTATTCCTATAATTACGCCAAGGGAACCAGCAACTATACGGGAAGCAACCGATTCGCTGTGGATGGCTTTTCGCTGCTTCAGCATCGGATCGAATTACGGGGGGCTAACTTTTTCGTACGAGGTTATACCAACCAGGAAGATTCACATGACTCCTACAATACCCGTTCGTTGGGCCAGCAGATTGATCGGACCTGGGTGCGCGATCTGAATGGTAATGTGGTAGCGCCCAACGTAGCCGATCAAACCTGGTTCGATCGGTATACAGCCGCCTATCAGGGCAAAATACAGGGAGTAACCGCCAGCGACAATGCTACGGCTCGTCAGTTTGCCGATCAGGGACGTTTGCTGCCTGGTTCGGCTGAGTACGAGCAGCAGAAAGCCAGACTGATTGGCGTACAGGGTCTGGCAGGAGCCGGTATTCTGAGCCAGACGAATATGTATCATGCCGATGCACAGTATAACCTGACCTCAGCATTGGCATCGGCCGGGCTGACCGGGACTGAATTGCTGATCGGTGGTAATTTCCGGGAGTACAGCTTATTTACCAACGGAACCCTGTTTGACGATAAAGGCGGGCGAATCAAATACAACGAATTTGGCACCTTTGCCCAGTTGAGTAAAGCATTCCTGGCCAATAAACTGAAACTGACGGTATCGGGACGGTACGATAAGAACCAGAATTTTGCTGGCTATTTTACCCCTCGTGCATCGGCTGTGTTTTCGCCCAGCGATCGGCATCATTTCCGGGCATCGTTCCAATCGGGATATCGTAATCCAACGCCCAGCGACCAGTTTATCAAGCTTAATGTGGGGCCGATTACTATTCTGGGTGGAGCGCCCAGCAACAGTGCAGGCATGAATGTGTATGAAAACTCGTTTAACTCCACCAGCATTGGCGGCTTCGTAAACGGGTTCCTGGCCGATGTCAACAAAGTGGGGCCTCAGCAGGCAGTACTGAATAATAAGGATAAGTTGGTCAAATCGAACGTGCCATACATTGCGCCCGAACGAGTCCAAAGTTTTGAAGTGGGTTACCGGGCCTTGCTCACCAGCCGCTTATCGCTCGATGCCAATTACTATTTTGGGGCTTATCGCAATTTCATCCTGAATACGGTTGTGATTCGGCCCAATAGCCCAGTGCTGGGAAGCGATGGAACGATCAGTCCGGCGGCTGCTCAGGATATTCTGAACTCGACCTATCAGGCCTTCCAGTTATACACGAATGCCCCCGACCGGGTAACAGCAAAAGGCGCTACGTTAGGTGTAAACTACACGACGTCTGGTGGCTATATTGTGACAGGCAATGGCACCTGGTCGGCGTTCAACCTGCAAAACGCGGACCCGAATAATATTCCGGCGTTTAATACCCCCCGATTCAAATCGAACGTGACCATCGGCCACCGGAACATTGCCAGAAATCTTGGCTTTAACGTCGCCTGGCATTGGCTGGAAGCCTTCGATTGGGTAGGATCGTTCAACGAGCTGCGTCCGGGTCGAATTCAGGCCTATAACCTGATCGATGCCCAGGTGACGTTGAAACTGCCTGCCTATAAAACCCTGCTGAAAATTGGCGCGTCGAATCTGACCAACCAATATATCGTGCAGGCGTATGGATCACCAGCTGTTGGTGGTTTATACTATGTATCGCTCACGTTCGACCAGAATTATCGATAAACTCAAACTGTCAAAGGCGATGGAAACGAAAGTACTTTCAATCGATGAGCAGCCGCGTATAGCCTTGCCCTGGGGCAGTTTTGGCCTCTGTATGATCGCCTATCTATTTGGCGGAACGGCCAGTACGCTGATGGCTACGTATTTACCCATTGCTATTCCACAATTACTCGGTGCAAACGCATCGGCCAGTGAAATTGCCAATACGGGAGCCTGGGTGAGTGCCGCATTTCTGTACGGCTGGATGATCGGAGGTTTTTTGTTTGGGCCTTTGGCAGATCGGATTGGTCGGGTTCGGGCATTGGTACTGGCTACAGGCCTGTGTGGTGGCGCCATGCTGGCAACGGCTTTTGTGGCCGATATTTACGTATTGATTGGCCTTCGGGCGCTGACAGGCGCAGGTGTCGGTGGGATTTTACTGGTATCGACGGTCTATCTGTCTGAAGTATGGACTGGGCCGTCGCGACCTGTTATACTAGGCGTACTAGCTACTGCGTTTCCGGTAGGTATTGTAGCTACGGGTGGTTTGGCGAGTGGTTTCAGCAATTGGCGTATGGCGTTCTATATCGGTCTGATTCCGATACTGGTTGCTATCCTGATTGGTCTGTTTTTGCCGGAGTCGGCTAGTTGGCAGCTTGGAAAAAACGGCCATGAAGGGAACAAGCCTAATTTGTTCAGTGCTGAAAATAAGCCGAATGTTATAAATGGGGCACTCATTTTTGGAGCTGTCTTGATCGGTCTCTGGGGAATCTTTTCCTGGTTGCCTACCTGGGTGCAATCACTACTGCCCGCAGGTGAGAGTGGACAAACGGAACGAGGTATCATGATGATGTTATTGGGTATGGGCGGCATTGTAGGGGGTATTGCATCAGGATTTCTGGTTCGACGCATTGGGCCTCGCTATACCCTGTTGCTCACCTTTGTAGGCTGTATTCTGGCCTGTACCATACTCTTTCTCAGCAATCGGACGTTTTCACCGATCATCTATAGTGAAGTGGGACTACTGTCGTTATTTCTGGGTATCAGTCAGGGGTCATTATCGAGTTATGTGCCAACACTTTTTGATGCCTCGATTCGGGCTACGGCTACGGGTTTCTGTTTTAATATAGGTCGTTTATTTACGGCTACGGCAGTGTTATTTGTAGGAACACTGACGACGGTTTTGGGAGGAATCGGCAATGCACTGGTCATTTTTTCAGCCGCTTTTCTGATTGCTTTAAGTGCAATTTATCTAAAGAGCGAAAGAGCGAAAGAGTGAAAGAGCGAAATGCGAACCCAACCACTTTTTCACCTTTTCACTCTTTCGCTCTTTCACTCTTTATTTATATGCCACATATCACATTACCTGAAGGACTTCCGGGCATTCGGAGCCTGGCCGTATATCGGCCCGAAACGGGTCAGCCACTTTATGAGCTGGCGCAGGCATTATTAAGATCTGGTTCGCCAGATAGCACACTGACCAGTGCCGAACGCGAATTGATCGCAGCCTTTGTTTCCAAGCAGAATTGTACGGCTTTTTGCATGAACAGTCATGCCGCTGCGTCCCGCTATTTGTACGGTGATCAGCGCGACCTGGTTGACGACGTACTGGCTGATCCCAATAACGCGTCGATTTCGATGAAGCTGAAAGCACTTTTAGCCATTGCTGATCATGTGCAGGCGGATGCACGTACCGTTTCAAATGAGTTGGTGGCGGCTGCCCGCGCTGAAGGAGCTACCGATGGCGACATTCATGATACGGTGCTGATTGCGGCTTCGTTCTGTATGTACAACCGCTACGTCGATGGGCTTGCTACACTGACTCCTACTGATCCGGCTGCTTACGAAGCAATGGGCGAGCGTATGGGAACACTTGGTTATCAGGTGCCTACAACAAAATAAAGGCTGACAATATTGTCAGCCTTCAAAAATATCTATTATAGGTTGGTCATAGTCCCCGGTTGTTTTACGACTGGGGTACTATTTAGGTTGCAAAACAAACGAAAATTATGCCATATATCCAATTACCTGAAGGATTACCTGGAATTCGTGGGCCAATGGCGTTTAGTCCGCAAACGGCCGATCCACTCAATGCGCTGGTCAATGTGTTGCTGCGCGACAATACCCATCGTCCAGACTCCGGCCTTACGGAAGGCGAACGTGAACTGATTGCTACCTATGTATCGTCTCTGAACGATTGCTTTTTTTGTCAGACCATTCACGGTGCCGTGGCGAGTTATCATCTCGGCGATGAAGACTGGAGTTTAGTTCAATCGGTTAAATGCAATCCCGAACAGGCAGCTATCAGTCCTAAGCTGAAAGCGTTACTGGCTGTAGCTGCCGCCGTACAGCAGAGTGGTAAAGCTGTAACCCCCGACCTAATTGCAGCCGCTCGTGCTGAAGGAGCTACCGATCTCGACATCCACGATACAGTACTGATTGCTGCGGCTTTCTGCATGTTCAATCGGTATGTAGACGGACTGGCTACCGAAGCGCCCAACAAACCGGATCTGTATCGCTACCGGGCTTCCCGGATAGCTGCCGATGGCTATGCTTCACAAGATGCCTACATGCCGCCTGCCGAATCGGCCTCGGCTGCGTCAGTTGCGGGAACGAATTAGTCAGGGGCTGAAGATAAAGTAGTAGATCGACGATCTGTATGAAAAACGTTATCTGGTTTATAGTCTGTATACTCGCATTGATTACACTCGAAGCGGCCAGTGTTTATTTTATTATGCCGTTTCCGGGTAGCCAGCTGGGTTTAGCCGAAGGAGAAACATCGCTTGGCCGCGTTGAATTGGCATACTGGCTGCATCAGCATATGGGCTGGTTGCGAGGTATTGGGCTATTGCTGCTGGCCTACCCCGCTTACCGACTTCTGATTCGCCCGCTTCGGGCATGGCAACGATACACTGCTCTTGCTTTATTGCTTGTCTATGGAGGTGTCCTCTACATGGTTCATCAGCAGATGATGGCCGACCATATGTTTCTACAGCCGACTACCAAGCGGGTTGTGCCTATGAGCCAGAATAAAATTCCGCTCGATAAACTCGTATTAGGCTTCGAAGCGCTGGGGCAGGCAACGGCGTATCCGATTCAATTGATTGGGTATCATCACCAGGTGCGGGATACGGTTGGAGGGCAACTCATTATGGTGACCTATTGTACCGTTTGCCGGACAGGCCGTGTATTTAACCCGCTGGTGCAGGGGCAGGCCGACGAGTTTCGACTGGTGGGTATGGATCACTTCAACGCGATGTTTGAAGACAGCCGCACTGGCACGTGGTGGCGGCAGGCAACGGGTGAAGCCGTAGTCGGACCGTTGCGTGGAAAAGCGCTGATGCCTCTATCGTCTCGCCAGATGACGCTTCGCGAATGGGCGCATGAACACCCCAATACGCGTGTCCTGCAAGCCGATTCAACCTTTGCCGATGAGTTCAAAGGAATGCGTACGTACGACAAAGGGCTGTCGAAGGGTAAACTCACCCGGCGAGATTCGGCATCGTGGAAGCCGAAATCGTGGGTAATTGGTGTTGAACATGCGGGTTTTGCAAAAGCCTATGATTGGAATCAATTACAAACGAACCGGGTGGTCAATGATGTAGTAGGAGGAGAGCCGGTACTGGTAGCGATGTCGCCCGATAGCGCATCGTTTGGTGTATGGAATCGTCGGATGGGTATTCAGACGCTTACATTTCACTATACGAATCGGCAACTGATCGATCAGGAAACGAAGTCCGTCTGGACCTGGCGTGGGCATTGCACGACTGGTCCACTGAAAGGCCGTCGGCTATCAGCCATGCCGAAAGCGTACCAGGAGTTCTGGCATAGCTGGCGATCGTTCCATCCCCAGACGCAACAGTATAAATAGCGGTTTATTCGCTATAAGCTACCGAATCTACTACTTGCTGGCAATAGGTTGCTTCCCCTGACGTTTTTCGGGTAGGAGCCAACAACTCTGTGTAATTTTAAGGCCGTTGGCACAGAAATGGCCAGTGGATAACCCAGAAGCCGGGCCAAAGACTACCTTTGCCGCAAACGTAGCCTATGCGATTTTTACTTCTTGCCCTTTTTACACTAACAACGCTGTTCATTTCCCGTCAGGCCAGGGCCCAATGGATGATTGGCGGGTTTATGCAGGGACATCGAAAAGCCAGCCTGGCCATTATTGGTTCTCAGGAAAGTTACAGTACCTATTTCATCAATAAAACCGAGACTAAAAACCCGAATCTGGGAACGGTGACGACGCAGGCATTGACCGCTGTCGGAACGTATGGTCTGGGGTACGATCTCGACCTGATCGTGGCTGCTCCGTATATCCGTACCGAAGCCAGCGCAGGCTATTTCCCCAAACAGGAAGGGTTTCAGGACGCGTCGGCTACGCTTCGATGGGAGGCCTACGACTACAAACTGGGTAAAAAGCTCAGGCTCTCATGGCTGTTTGCGGTAGGCTACTCCATGCCTATTCAGAATTACGTCAATGATGCGATGGTTGCCATTGGGCGAGGCTCTAAAAACTGGGACGGTCGTACGATGCTGCACCTGAAAGGGAAATCTTTTTTTATAACTGGGCAGTATGGGTATATCCGCCGGGGGCAGGTTACGCTCGATCATGTGGTGAATTATTATGACCCCAGCCAGCTCAATCCGAATAGTGGCTCGAAGGTGAACGTACCCGACGTTACCGAAATTATTGTTCGGGGCGGATACGTGAACACATGGCTCAATCTGGACGTCTGGGGGCAGCAGCAAACGCCTTACACAAAAGGAACCGACATCGGGCCAGGTATTCCATTTCCGACCAATGCGGTGGGTTTCACACGGTTAGGCGCCACGGCTTATCTTCGTTTAGCGAAGCAGTTTGGTCTGACGGCTGGCTACAATACCATCATCGACGGGCGTAACGTCGGCAAAAGTTCCCAAATCAATGCAGGCCTTGTAATCGGTCATTGGACGGCCAATAATTAGTGACGTGGACATTTGGGCCGCATAAGTACAACAACATATCTATGCAGCCAGTGGGCCACGTTACAGCAACTACTATGAGACTATTTTTTGTAAGAATCACATTAGGGGCTTTGCTGGTGTGGGTAGCGGGTTGTTCGGAACCTACTATCGATGAAGGCGTTCTGCCTTTTATTGTGCCTACATCCACAGATGCCGATGGAGGTAGCTGGAAAACGGTTGTGCTCAAAGCAGCCACGGACATCAGTGTACCGCAACCGCTCGCAACGACATCGGCTGCCTATCAGCAGGAGTTGGCCGATGTGAAAAACGGCGTTCTGGCGGCAACTCCTGAACAGAATACGGCCGTTAATTATTGGGCTTATGGGGCTGTTCTGCGCTGGAATCAGATTGCCCGACAGTTGGTAGCCAAGTATAACGTTGCACCCGGTTATGATTATGCAACCGGACAGACAACACCCGCTGAATCGGCCAATCCATATGCAGGGCCTCCATATGCCGCTCGGGTGTATGCCTTGCTGAGTGCTGCCCAGTACGACGCATTGGTTGTAGCCTGGCGGGCCAAGTTTCAGTATAATCGGCCATCGCTGGAGCAGCAGGGCGTGATTTCGCGGGCGCCTGTACTCGACGTTCCTTCCTATCCCTCGGAGGATGCCGCCGTGGCCGAAGTTTCCTGTCAGGTACTGGCATATTTATTTCCGAAGGAGGAGGCTTTTTTAAAGGCTAAGGCCACTGAACACAAGCAGAGCCGCATATGGGCTGGCGCCAGCGTGCCGAGCGATGTGAAAGCGGGCGAAGCGCTTGCGGCTACATTAGCTCCTAAAGTCATTGACCGGGTTAAAGCCGATCGTTTTGGCGCAGCTAACGATCCGACCAATACCTGGCAAACGGCATTAGCGAAAGCACCTTATGACCAAAAATGGACCAGTCTTGAAATACCGGCTCGTGCACCTATCCTGCCGCTGGCCGGTAAAGTGAAAACATGGTACGACTCTACGTCCATTGCCAAACTGGTTCCGGCTGCTCCGCCAGCCACCACATCTGCCGATTTTCAGAAAGCATTGAGCGAAGTACGCGATATAGCTACCGCCCGCACGCGTGATCAGTCGCGTATAGCCAGCTACTGGGATAATGGCCCCAACACCTATTCTTTGTCGGGCTTGTGGAATTTGCTGACGGAGGAATTTATTCGGGAAAATGGGCAGAACGAGCTACGGGCGGCCCGAACCTACTCCTTGCTGAACCGGGCTATGCAGGATGCTACTACGGCCAGTTGGCGTACGCAATACACCTATTTTGTACCCCGCCCCTCGCAGATTGACCCAACGATTAAAACCGCTACCGTTATTCCGAATACACCGAGTTATGTATCGGATAGGGCAGCGGTATCCAGTACAGCCGCAACCCTCTTAAGCTATCTATTCCCGAGCGATGCTACCAAACTGACGGCTCAGGCCACCGAAGCATCGTTATCAGGTTTGTATGCAGGTACCCACTATCGGTTCGATAACGACGAAGGAGCTAAGTTGGGCACGGCGATCGGCCAGTTGGCTGTTGCTGCTGCTAAAGCCGATGGGGCAAAATGAACCGGACAGATAAGTCTATTGTATGAGGAATGGCGTATAATTGCTAAATTTCATTTTCATGAAAAGCCGGGTTTGAGAATCCGGCTTTTTTGTAACATTGCTCTAGTATTTGCGAGTTACCCATCAAACCTATGATTGCATGAATGTTTCGGAAAATCTTACCGGTCAGTCGCGAGTCGTTATTGAACGTGTATCTCCTGAATTGGATGGCGGACTGTACCCTATCAAAGCCGTACCGGGTGATGTCATTGCCGTTGAAGCGGATATTTTTGCAGATGGACACGATTACCTGACGGCTGTCCTGCTCTTCAAACACATTGATGATGCCAACTGGACCGAAACGGCGATGGCTCCGATCGTAAATGATCGCTGGGGGGCATCGTTTGTGGTCGAAAAACAGGGGAAGTATCTCTATACCCTGGAATCTTGGGTCGATCATCCGGGTTCGTGGCAGCACGAAGTCCATCTGAAAGTGGCCGATGGGCAGCGAATTACCAGTGAGCTACTGGCCGGAGCGCAGTATCTGGATGGTATGCTGGTTCGAGCAGGAGGGGTAGCAGAACAAAAGAAAGGCGGAAAGGGGAAAGGAGCGAAAACAAAAAGCGAGCCGATTTCGGAAAGTGCCGATGCGAAGGCGATTCGGGAAATGGCCGCCTTGTTTCGGGATGAAAGCCGTTACAACGAAGCCGTATCCGTAGCCGAAAGCGATCAGTTTACATTTTATGCCAGTCGCTACCCCGAACGTCAGCATGTAACCCGATATAGTCACGAACTGGGTGTTGAGGTTGATAGAGCCCGTGCCGGGTTTAGCAACTGGTACTGTCTGTTTCCCCGTTCGGCTTCGCGGGTAGAGGGCAGGCATGGTACCTTCAAAGACGTAGAGGCTCTACTGCCGCGCATTTCGGGTATGGGCTTCGATGTTCTCTATTTACCACCGATTCACCCCATTGGTACCGCACACCGGAAAGGGAAAAACAACTCAGTTATTTGTCAGCCCGGCGAACCCGGTGTCCCGTATGGCATTGGTTCGCCGGAGGGTGGGCACGATGCCATTCACCCCGAACTGGGTACGGTTGAGGAGTTTAAACACCTGATCGCTATTGCGGCCAACTACGGCATGGAAGTGGCGATGGACCTGGCTATCCAATGTTCGCCCGATCACCCCTGGGCAAAAGAGCATCCCGAATGGTTCAAAAAACGCCCTGATGGCACCATCCAATACGCCGAAAATCCGCCCAAAAAGTATCAGGATATTTACCCGGTTTATTTCGAGACTGATGATTGGCAGAACCTATGGGAAGAACTAAAACGCGTGCTGATCGTCTGGGCATCGTGGGGAGTCCGAATTGTACGGGTCGATAATCCGCATACCAAGCCGTTCGGTTTCTGGGAGTGGGTCATTGCCGAAGTGAAGAAGGAGTTTCCCGACATGTTGTTTCTGGCCGAAGCTTTTACGCGTCCGAAAGTTATGCAGGAGCTGGGCAAACGTGGGTTTGCTCAATCGTACACGTACTATACCTGGCGCAACACAAAATATGAGCTGGAGCAGTATATGATGGAGCTGACTCAGACGGAAATGAAATATTACTACCGTCCGAATTTCTGGCCGACCACGCATGATATTAATCCATATAGCTTGCAGGGGGGGCATGAACCACAATTCCTGATCCGGTATTTTCTGGCGGCCACCCTGGTCAGTAACTACGGGATTTATGGCCCATCTTTCGAACTGATGGAACACATTCCGTTCCCCAACAAGGAAGAGTACCTCAACTCGGAGAAATATGAAATTCGGCTGTGGGATTGGGATCGGACCAATAAGTTAACGTATCTGATTACGCTCGTGAACCGGATACGGCACGAAAACGCAGCCTTGCAGATAACCAACAATATCCAGTTCTGCCCGGTAAACGACGATGCAATTATGGCTTATCTGAAAATAAAAGATGCCAATCGATTGCTGATTGTTGTAAATACAGACGCCTATAGCCGTCGGGCGGGGGTAGTACAGGTGCCGATCTGGCAGTTAGGCATTGGCCCCGAACAATATTATCAGGTACACGATTTGCTGACGGGAGCTTATTACAACTGGCAGGGGGAGCACAATTACGTGGAGCTTGACCCATACAGCCTGCCCATGCATTTGTTTCGGATTGAAGTATAATTGAGCGATTGAGCGAATGAGTAAATAGCTTATGTTCGGCCACTCAATCACTCATTCGCTCAATTCACCAGTACTACCCGACTCTGAAGCCCTACCGGAGTCTCGACAGTAACAGTATAGCGTCCACTAGCCAGACCGCGCAGACTTAGGTTCCGGCTATATTTTCCCGAAGGCAAATTGGCTTCACGCATTGTCTGAACGCGTTGTCCAAGCAAATTGGTCAACGACACAGTAGCTGTGCCAGCCGTTGACTGGGTGAAATCGACAGTAATCGTTTCGGTAGTTGGGTTCGGGTAAATGCGTAATTCGATGTCGTTGGGTTCAGTAATACCTGTAACAACCGTTGTCGTTTCAGTAGTTGTGGATAGGGTTTTCAGAATCCAGTTGTTAGGGTCGATCACTACATTGGTGACTTTGCCTCGGGCAGGAAGCGTAAACGTCTGATCGGCCTGATCGTTGAAAACGGTGACGGTCGTATCACCCGCTGCCGACTGGACTTTCATCTGGATAGGCATCGTAAACGAACCAGGACTGGAGGCTGTGCCATTCGTTTGCGTAAGCCGAACCGTTGCCGTTGAACCTCCCGTAGTGATGGTCGCTTTATAAGCCGGATAGCCTGCCCCATAGATCCATTGGCTGAAAAAGTAATTTAGATTCTTCTCGGAAACCTGCTGGGCAATGGCCTGAAAATCTTCGGTTACTGCCGTTTTATAGGCGACTAGCGGACTCGCTGCATAAGTACGTAAAATGCGAAAGAACGTACTATCGCCAACCACTCCCCGAAGCATATGCAGGACCGTAGCCCCTTTGGCATAGCTGCGGTTTGCATTGAAAATATTGCTAAAATTGCTGATGTCCTGTACATAAATACTGCCTTGGGCAATACGAGCGCTGGTCATGAAATTGTTCATATATGACTGATAACCAGATTGCCCACTCGCCGATTCCGTATAAACTGCTTCTCCATATGAGGCAAAACCCTCGTTGAGCCAGATATTCTGCCAATCGCGACACGTAATTTTATCACCAAACCACTGGTGAGCCAGCTCATGCGCAATGGTAGTTGGGGTTAGCGCTCGAAGTTCCATCGAGCTAATAGTTTGGTGTTCCATACCTCCGTTGCCGTAGGCAAATTGCGCGTGCCCGTATTTCTCCCGAAGAAATGGATATTCACCAAAGCGGTTAGTAAAGAGTTGAATCATGCTGGGTGTGAGAGCAAGATTCGTCTGTACCTGAGCAAGGTTTTCAGGATAGATATAATGTGTAACCGGCATTGTCCCATTGCCATATGCGTAGGGTGTGTCGTACTGGGCATAATTCGACACCGCAATCGAGATCAGATATTGGGCAATCGGGTAGCTGTTTTTCCAGAGATAGGTTTTCGTTCCGTCCGTATTTGTGGTTGTACTGATCAACTTACCATTCGAAACAGATACCAGTTGGACAGGAGCCGTAATTCGTACGGACGATGAATCGGCCTTATCGGCAGGCGTATCGCGGCAGGGAAACCAGTCTGATGAGCCATAGGGCTCACTTAGACTCCAGATCACTGGATCGTTAGTTGATTCATGCTTTCCGAAAGAAAAACTATCGTTTGTGCCACTTTCCGGTACGCCATGATAAAACACCGTTACAGTGAAGACCTGCCCGTTGGAAATGGGTTGGTTAAGTGTGATCGTAAGCTTATTTTGAGCGTGCTGGAAGGTTAACTTTTGGGCACTTGCTTTAACCGAATCGACTTTTAGCCCAGTGCTTGCCGTCGTTGTCGAATTCAGGTCAAGAAAGAAGCTGGCTAAACCAGGTACGGTACTTTTAAACGTAACCGTAGTGGCTGCGGTCATGCTTGCGGGAGATGTAGTAAACCGTAGATCAAGGCCATAATACGTTACGTCGATCGAGGCATCGCCCGGATAGGCCATTCGCGCTTTCGGATTTGTAGCTAGTTGGCCAAAGTAATGTATTTTGCCTGCCCGGCAGAACTGTCCGCCGTCATTATCGATCTGGGCGTACGTAAGGAGTGGAAAGAGAAGCAGGAAGTACAAAATTTTCATAGAACAAAGGGCGTGTAAAGACTTACCATCTAAACGGATAATCAGTTGAAATCTGCTTGATTTCAGCCGCTTTTTATTCGTTGGTACGTCCGGTCAGTAGCTTCGGAGCTTGGCTTTGTGTTTCGGCCTTTGCTTTCAGGGCATCAAGTTCGCGCTGTTCAGCTTCGGGAAGTTGCAGGTGCCAGCCCATCGAACTGGCCAACTGGTAAATCATGTACTGGATCTGATTGTTGGCAATTTTGGGCAGATCGCTTTGCATAGCCCGTTCGTTCATGGCCTTCTTGGCCTCTTCCAGAATCTGTGTGTAGTCAGCACCACTGAAGTGATTCAAAATACCAGCCTGGATATCATAAAATTTATAGTCCGTATCGATCGAAAGCACTTCCGGTTCTGGAAACGATTCGATGACCAGTTTTTTTTCACCATTGACCGGAGCCCGAAACCGAACTTTCGCAAAATCGAAGCCGACCAGTACCTTTGATTTGGCGATAACCATTGCCTTTTTTGGATCATTGAGCAGGTACAAAATCTTTTTCTGATCCTGATAATTGTAAATCTCAGAAAAGTATCCTTCCGCCATCACAACTTTGAACACTTTCTCAATGCGTTCGAGTAACAGAACGGAGTCGCGCTGAACAGTAGTGAGGCCGGTTCGTTTTCGAAGGGTATTCGCCAGCGCTACACCTCCACCTGCTCCCAGCAGTACAAGTAAAACGGCAGTTAAGAAATCCATAGTAGGTTAAATGTACAGACTTTATGGTAAGATGCCAGTCGCTTAGCAGGAATTGATAATGGCCTACACTCAACACATTGCATAGCCTGGTATATAGACCTGTATAGTGGCAAAAGTAACGGATTTGTGGGGCCCGACCAGCTCTGATGATTCACTAAATCAATCGCCTTGCTCAATGGATAACTATCCTTGAACAAGGCGATTGAGATGATTCTTCCAGAAGCTATGCACTGCAACGAGGCAATAGCATTCCAGCTGTTGATGGCCCCGGCAGGCTTTTATGAGTTCTATTGGAATGGCTTACCGGAGGTTGTTTCCGTCCGTCTGATCAGTTGTAAAATAGCTGGCTGAAGAAGGCTCCTGCGTTATCTTTTTCGCAATCAACGCATTGTATTTACAGATCAATACCATTCGGTTGACTAATCTGGATACTTCGTTTCTGGGATTTTTTATATAGTACTTCAATTCATCTTTATAGAGCGACATCAACTGTGGCCAGCGCTGGCTGTAAAATTCGTTCAGGCCAAGCCATTCGCTACCGCTATGGACTACATATACAAAGGCATTCGTACTTTTCATCAGCTTACCATCCATGTCAAAATTGGCTGCGTTGCCAGGACTATGGGTGATCCGCAAGCTCCGGTATACCATGAGGGTTCCCGAGGCAATTTCTTCGAGAAACTGCGGTCGTCCATGCTGGAGTAGGTAACAGTCGTTGATTGCCACGAACTTGCGAAGGTTGTTGAGCTGGTTGTCGAAATACACGAAATTGCTTACCTGATCGATTGAGTATGCCTTCACTTTATCCTCCTGACGATACTGAACGATATCGGCTTTCCAATTGAAATTCAGATCACCCTGAAGCTCAACACCGTTGCGTAGAGTAAGCTTACCCGGATTCCAGTTGATGGCGTAAGCAGCCCAGGTGTTGCTGATTAAACCTATAAATAGCATGAATAGTAGCCCCTTTTTCATTCTCGTAGTTTATCTATTGAGTAAAATTTCTGCCTGATGAATCGATCAGTTAGTAGACCTGTATTCACCAGATAACCCTTAGCTATCAAAAGGAGTTATCGACAGAATTTAACCGGAAAAAGAGGCTCAAGTTTGAAAATAATTGAATTATTATGTTAAAAAATTGAATATATCTATGTGTAAAAGTTGTAGATTATGCTGTTTGGTTACGGATATTCCCATTAAAAAATGGCAAATCGTTCAAGTGAGAAATGATCCGTTTTATGGAATGACACTTTTGCCGAATTCTCTTTGCTGGCCCTTAGGCCCCAAAAAAATTAGTAAATGACCGACTCGCTACGCCAGATTTTGTAGCATCCAGGCATCATCAACGTGTATAGTGGAAAGTATGAGTATAAAAAAGCGAATGCCGGATGAGAGCCTATTTCTCTTATCCGGCATTCGCTTTAAAAAATTACCTAAATACTATTTGGCGTAAGCAACCGCCCGCATTTCCCGGATGACCGTCACCTTGATCTGACCGGGGTACTGCATTTCTTTTTCGATCTTCTGTGAGATTTCGTACGATAGGACACCAGCCCGTTCGTCGGAAACGTGATCTGCATCGACCATAATTCGGAGTTCGCGGCCTGCCTGAATGGCGTAGCATTTTGTTACACCGGGGAAATTACCTGCCAACTCTTCCAGTTCTTTCAGCCGTTTGATGTACGATTCCATCATTTCGCGTCGAGCACCGGGCCGTGAACCCGATACCGCATCGCAGACCTGAACAATGGGCGAAATCATGCTGGTCATCTCGATCTCGTCGTGGTGAGCGCCGATCGCATTGATCACTTCTGGGTTTTCCTTGTATTTTTTCGCCAGTTCCATACCCAGAATAGCGTGGGGAAGCTCAGCTTCTTCGGGCCATACCTTGCCAATATCATGAAGCAAACCTGCTCGTTTGGCTAGTTTGGCATTCAGCCCTAACTCTGCCGCCATAGTGGCACAGAGCTTGGCGACTTCCCGTGAGTGCTGGAGCAGGTTCTGACCATAACTTGACCGGAAACGCATCCGGCCCACCATTTTGATTAGCTCAGGATGCAGTCCATGAATGCCCAGATCAATAACGGTCCGTTCGCCGATTTCAACAATCTCATCCTCGATATTCTTGCGGGTTTTGGCAACAATTTCTTCGATTCGTGCCGGGTGAATGCGGCCATCCTGAACGAGCCGGTGAAGCGACAGGCGGGCTATTTCCCGGCGAACAGGGTCGAATCCAGAAATAATGATCGCTTCGGGGGTGTCGTCTACAATGATTTCAACACCCGTTGCGGCTTCCAGAGCCCGTATGTTGCGGCCTTCACGCCCAATTACTTTCCCTTTTACATCGTCGGACTCGATATTGAACACCGACACGCAGTTTTCGATAGCATGTTCGGTTGCGGTCCGCTGAATGGTTTCGATAACGACTTTTTTTGCCTCTTTGGTGGCGGTCAGTTTGGCTTCTTCAATGATGCTTTTGATGTAGGAAGAGGCCCGGCTTTCGGCTTCGGCTTTCTGGGTTTCGATCAGTTGGTCGCGAGCCTGATCAGCCGTGAGACCTGCAATTTTTTCAAGCTGAGCCACTTGGTCGGCCAGCATCCGGTCGGCTTCCTGCTGACGCCGTTCTACCTCTTCTTTCCGTTTGTTGAGGGCATCAACTTGTTGGGCGAGGCTATTTTTCTGCTGATTTATTTCGTTCCGCTGCTGATTTAATTCGTTTTCACGTGTCCGCTGCTGGTCGGCCTGTTGGGCTAGTTGCTGTTCGCGTTGCTTGAGCTTATTCTCGTTCTGAAGAAGTATATTCCGTTTTTGATTGGTCGTTTCTTCGAACTCCGCTTTCAGTTTAAGGTATTTCTCCTTTGCCTCCAGTATCCGATCTTTTTTTATGTTTTCGGCCTGTAATTCAGCGTTTTTTAAAATGGTAGCTGCCTGTTCTTCTGCTTCTTTTTCGTGTTTTGCACGAACGCTCGCCATCATCTGGCGGCCAATTAGTATGCCAATGCCACCCCCAACAAGGAGAGCAGCCAGAATCGTTAACCAAGTGTCCATTGGACTATATCGTTAGGGTTGAACAAAAAACCTTCAACCTGCTTCGATACGAGTGCCCTGAACGCGAACTCGAAAAATTATATCGGGTATGTAGCCCGTAGGTTATCTATGTCGAAACGACCGGCGTGACAACCTGGTCTAATTGAGTGATTTTGTCAAATACCATCTGTTGTAATCGCTGCATTTTACGTTCTCCTCTGAGCTTAGTTACTAAGCAGTCGAAGGCTATCATTGCCAGGGCTTCCTGTGTTTCCGCAAAGCCCTTGTCCCGGTATTGTTTCAGTTCATCCTGAATCAGCTTGGCGGCTTCGCGCACTACGGCTTCCGCTTCGGGCTCTACAAACAACTTGTAGTACCGATCCGCAATTTTTACGCGAATTGACAGTTCTTCCATCGCTGCAGTCGGCTCAGTTGGGCTATTCCTCGGAGCCAATTTAGGTTTATGACAAACTACTCAAATGAGCTATACACCGTTCCAATTCCTGGATATACTCGTCGAGTTGTTGTTTTAATTCAGCATTCGTACCTGTTCTTAACAGGTTGTCTTTTACAATTATACCACTATCTTTTGAAATAGCTGTATTATTTTCCGCCTTAGTTGATTTTTTTCGTAATTCCTTCACTTGGTCCTGCTCGGCTTTAAGGCTTTCCTGCAGGGCCTCTTTCTCCCGTTCTAATTGCTCAATCTGGTTTTTGGCATCGGCATACAGATTTGTAAGCAACTTGAGCTTGTGCTCAAATCGCTCCACCAATGCAATAATTTGATGCTCGCTAACCACAGTGTTGATAGAATTGTTGAACGATAGAATTGTTGAATGATTGAATAAAACAGTTGAAGCCGGCTTATTCAATCATTCAACAATTCCATCATTCAATCATTTACGAATGACAGCTCCCAGCTCTTTTTCGAAGGCAACCATGAGCCGCTGCATAGTTTTGTCAATAGCCGCGTCGGTAAGGGTTTGCGTCGAATCCTGTAGCATAAAATTGACCGAATACGCTTTCTTCCCTGCCCCCAGATTATCGCCTTCATATACATCGAAAACATTAATCGACTGTAGTAACTTCCGCTCCGTTTGCCGAGCCAGCCGACTGATTTGCTCAAACGTAACGCCCTTATCGATAACCAGTGACAGATCCCGACGGACTTCCGGGAAGCGGGATACTTCCTGATAACGCACCTTACCAGTTGCCAATTTTAACAACGCTTCCCAGTCAAAATCAGCATAAAATACAGGCTGCTTCAGGTCAATCAGCTTAGTTAGTTTTGGCTGAACCAATCCCAGACTAACAATTGGTTTTTTATTGACTATGTACGTCAAACCATATTGGAAAATGGCTGAGTCGGCGGGCTGCGTCTCAAACGATTTAATACGGAACAGATTGAGAATACGCTGGGTAGCCGTAGCCAAATCATGATAAACAACGGGCTGACCTTTTTGTAGCCAGCTTTCCGATGATTCATTACCTGTGATAGCCAGGCTTAACCGCATACGCTCCACATATTTAGTGCCGCCATCTTCGAGTTTTACTTTATAATACACTTTCCCGAACTCAAAGGTTTTCAGGTCTTTCTGCCGCCGGTTCAGGTTGTAAGCCAGCGTTTCCAGCGATGAAAACAGGAGCGTCTGGCGCATAACGGATAGTTCATCACTAAGCGGGTTCAGTAAGGTGACGTCGTCGTTGGGCAAAGCTGACCGGATGGCATCGTGATAAGCAGGCCGCGTAAGTGATAAGGTCAGAATCTCGTAAAATCCATTAGCCGCCATCAACTGACCCACTCGATTCTGCCAGCCGTCGGGATCTGTTTTCGGAAATTCTGATAGCGAATCAGCAGACAGGTTTACCGAGAGTGGAACATTATCCAGACCATAAATACGCAGAATCTCTTCGATTACATCTGCCTCACGCGTAACATCGACACGGTACGGAGGAACAATGGCGATAAAGCCTTCGTCCGTTCGTTCGTCTGCCTGAATGTCCAGCGCTTCCAGAATGCGGTGGATTTCGGTATGGGCAATTTGTATTCCGATTAGTCGATCAATGTTCCGATAGCGCACGGGTACCCGGAAAGGCTCTATTGGATTTGGATAAATATCCGTAATCGCCGAACTGATCGTACCACCTGCAATTTCCCGAATGAGCAAGGCTGCTCGTTTGAGGGCGAAGACGGGCATATTCGGGTCCGTCCCACGCTCAAATCGGAACGATGCATCGGTTTTAAGCCCGTGATATTGAGCGGTTTTCCGAACAGACGTGGCCGAGAAGTAGGCTGATTCCAGAAAGATGCTGGTGGTCTGCATCGAAACCCCCGAGTACTGTCCTCCAAATACACCGGCAATACACATGGGCTTTTCAGCATCACAGATCATCAGGTCCGTACTGCTGAGTTTTCGCTCAACGCCATCAAGGGTAACAAATGGGGTTCCTTCCGGCAAGGTCTTGACAATGACCTGGTTTCCGGCTATCCTGTCTGCGTCGAACGCGTGGAGCGGTTGCCCGAGGTCATGCAGAACGAAATTCGTAATGTCGACTACGTTGTTGATCGGTTTCTGGCCAATAGCAATCAGGCGCTGTTTAAGCCATTCCGGCGATTCGGCTACGGTGAGCCCACTAATAGTCAGGCCGGTATAGCGAGGGCAGGCAGCCGTATCGTCGACGCGCACATCCAGGGTCAGGTTCGTATTGTTGACCGCAAACGCATCCACTGAGGGTAAACGAAGGGGACGATTCAGTGCGGCTTTTAGGTCACGGGCTGTGCCATAGTGCGAAGCGGCATCAATCCGGTTAGGAGTCAGGCCGATTGCAATCTGATAATCGGCTTCCATGTTGAAGTACCGAGCCGCAGGTGTCCCATTGGGCAGGTCAGTATCCAGCACCATAATCCCTGCGTGCGATGTTCCCAGGCCAATTTCATCTTCGGCACAAATCATTCCTTCAGAAGCGGCACCACGAATTTTTGCTTTTTTGATCTGAAACGCTTCGCCCGAAGCAGGGTGTAACGTTGCCCCAACGAGGGCAACCACTACTTTCTGCCCGGCGGCCACATTAGGTGCTCCACAAACAATAGGTAACGGTTGTCCGGTACCTACATCCACGGTAGTAAGACTTAATTTATCGGCATCCGGGTGTTTAGTGCAGGTCAGTACTTCACCAACCACTACTCCTTCCAGTCCACCCGGTATGGCTTCAATTTTCTCAACTCCTTCAACTTCAAGCCCCGTTGCAGTCAGCATTTTGCCAACTTCTTCCGGTAATTCCGGTAATTCAATAAAATCTTGTAACCATTTATAGGAAATTTCCATACACAGGCGAAACAGGTAATTGTTACAAAGGTAAGGAGGAAAGCAGGAAAGCAGGAAGTTGAAGAAAGGAAAAAGGATGAAGAGGTAACGTATTGCCTTTCATCCTGTTGGTCTTTATGATTCCCTGATGCCTTTAATGATACGTTTCTCCAGCCTTTACAGGTACACTTAATGTATTTTCGGCTGGGGGTATCGGGCAGGAATAAGTAGGGTTATAAGCACAATACGGATTATAGGCATTGTTGAAATCGACTATAGCGCCGTTGCTGGTCAATTGAGCCGGGTCTAGTTCAAGGTAGCGCCCTCCACCATACGTCTCCTTACCTGATGTACCATCACGAAATAAAATAGAATAGGTATTCTCAAGTTTGACCACTAATAGGCGACAGGTTTCGCCATTCAATTTAAAAACCGCGTGGGCAAACTTGTCGTACACTTCTTCATTACCGTCGCTCATACGAACCACTAATTTTTGTGTTTTATCAGCAAACGGTTCAAGCCGTGCCACAACCCGATAGGAGGGATCAACTGGGAAATAGCTTAGGCCTCGAAAAGTGGTTTTGTCTTTAATAGGAGATTCACCGTCGGTGCGAAAAAACTCGTCTTTCTTTTTTCGGGCATCTGCCAGTTGCTGACGATAAGCTTCCGGGTTAACCGTTGCGTCAAGATCATTATTCGATGATGCGTTTCCGCCATCAAAAAATGAATAGTATAAAACCACAAGTGCGATTAGAAACAGCCCTCCCAGGAAAAATTTATTTTTTATCATATGCTAAGTAGTAGCTTCAAGCCAATTTGTTACTCGGAGGTTGTAAAAATAAAGAATGGTAATGTAGAACAGTCCATTGAAAACTTTTTGATCAATGACAAACAGCAGAATAATCTGATAATTAACTAACAAAAATTTATAATTTAATTAGTAATATCGCCTGACGATAGCTATTTCATTGCCTGAATCGTAGAGGTTGTTAAGTTTACAATGTCATTACAATCAGTATAGAGGTCTTTAATTGTTTTTTAATATCTTTATGCGCTAAAATTGTGATACTTCATCACGGTAGATAATTCTATTCCGTATATGGCTGAGCTTCACGAATTGAAAACATTTACGTCTGGAAACGGAAATCTTACCGTTTTTGAAGATATTATACCAGGAGCGATTCAGCGAGTTTTTTATATTTATGAAGCTGGCCAGGGGGCAAGGGCTGGTCATCGACATATTCGTGCCTGGAATGCGCTTATATGCCTGAATGGCAGCTGCCGGATTTATACTAACAATGGAGACGAAGAAACTACATTCCATCTGAAATCGCCCCGTCAGTGCCTGGTGCTAGCGCCAGAAGACTGGCATATCATGGATGAGTTCTCAAGCGACGCTATTTTGCTGGTCGTATCGAATGAAACCTACGACAAAGACGACTACATTTACGAACCTTACCCCAATAGTCGGCTGATCATGGCCGATTCCGAATGATTCCTTTTCTGGATCTTAAGCGTGTTAATGAGCCATACGAATTAGCTATACAGGCTGCTACTGACCGAGTCCTGAAATCTGGATGGTACATACTGGGTCGGGAGGTGGAAGCCTTTGAAGCAGCGTTTGCGGCCTATTGCCAAACAAAGTATTGTATTGGGGTCGCCAACGGGCTGGATGCGTTGACGCTCGTACTAAAAGCCTGGGAGTTTCCGGCGGGTAGCGAAGTCATTGTAGCGTCGAATGCCTATATAGCATCAGTGCTTAGTATTACGCTGGCTGGCTTAACTCCTGTACTGGTCGAACCAGACCCGCAAACCTACTTACTTGATCCCACTTGTATTGAGGCAGCAATAACCAAACGAACGAGGGCCATATTGCCGGTTCATTTGTATGGTCGGTGTTGCACTATGGAGCCTATCAGGAAGCTGGCAGAGCAATATGGCTTGACGATTCTTGAAGATGCAGCGCAGGCGCATGGGGCGTTGTATGGTCTAGAACGGGCTGGTAGTCTGGGCGATGCTGCCGGATGGAGCTTTTACCCGAGCAAAAACCTTGGGGCTATGGGTGATGCTGGAGCTATTACGACCAATGATGATGCATTGGCTCAGCGCTTGCGTGCCCTCCGAAACTATGGTTCAGCAAAAAAATACGTCAATGAGTATCAGGGACATAATAGTCGACTGGATGAGTTGCAGGCAGCTATCCTCTCCGCTAAACTCCCTGGTCTTGATACTGATAATGAGCGCAGACGGGCACTAGCTCGTCAGTACCTGAATGGTATTCAGCATCCTGAAGTAAGCTTACCGCCTACCGATCAGATTGATCAGGATGTCTGGCATTTGTTCGTGATTCGCCATCCACGACGTAATCAATTGCAGACGTACCTGCGTGGACGAGGCATTAGTACCGATGTTCATTATCCGATCCCACCCCATAAACAGCGGGCCTATGAGTCGTATGGTAACCTCTCGTTTCCAATTTCGGAACAACTACATCAGGAGGTGTTAAGTCTACCGCTCAATCCGTCCTTGACGGATGTAGAAGTTGCCTATATTATCGATTCGATTAACCAATTTAGTGAATGAGGAGGGAGTAAAATTGCGTAGTTACAGCCTACTCTTCTTCGCCCTCAGCATATCGCTTTTTCTTTTATGGAGCTTTCCGTCGTTATTCCGGTCTACAACAGCGAACGAACCATAGGGCCGTTGGTTGAGCGTTTACAGGACTGCCTGTTGGGGCAGGAGTTTGACGTTGTGCTCGTCAATGACGGTAGTCAGGATAATTCGGAAGCGGTCTGTCAGCAACTGGAGAATCGCTATCCGAACGTGACGTTTGTGTCGTTACGAACGAATTTTGGTGAATTCAATGCGGTTCTGTGCGGGCTTAATCATGCTTCTGGAAAATATGCCGTGATCATCGACGATGATTTTCAGAATCCGCCAGAAGCAATTCTCAGGCTCGTAACGACTGCTGAGCAGGGTGATTATGATGTGGTATACAGCCGCTATGCCCAAAAAGAACACCATTGGTTCAGAAACCTGGGCAGTTGGCTCGTCAACACGCTGACAACCTACTCCATTGGCAAGCCACGCGATTTATACCTGTCGAGCTTTAAACTGATTCGACGGGACGTGATCAACGAAATTATTCGGTACAAAGGGCCTTATCCATACATCGACGGACTTATTTTCCGGGTAACACGGAATGTCGCCAGTGTTGAAGTGCCGCATCATGCGCGAGCTGAGGGGCGCTCTAGTTATACGATTCGGAAACTTATCAGTTTATTTCTGAATGTGTTTATTGGGTACTCGCTCTGGCCAATTCGAATTTTTACGGTGTTTGGTGCAGGTTTGTTTGTTGTGAGTCTTTTCATCGGTTTGTTTTTCATAATAGGCTGGATCACGAAGTCCGTCACTATTCCTGGCTGGGGGATTATTGTGTGTGCAATCGGAATAGGATTAGGGGTACAAATGCTCTTTTTAGGTGTATTGGGTGAATACCTCGGTAAATTATTTATGGCTTACAGCGGGCTTCCAGCCTATGTTGAAAAAGAACGAAAGCGCGGACAACCAACAGAATAGACATCCGCGGGTTGCTTTAATTCATGCATCATCTCGCTTATTCACACGTTCTCTATGATTGGCCATTCGGAAGAATTTGAGAAGATGGCCCGACTGGAAGGGCAGTTATGGTGGTATCGTAGTCTGCATAAGCGGGTAGAAACGGCTCTTCGTCGGCAGTTTGGCGACCGTAAGACTATAAAAATCCTGGATGCAGGCTGCGGGACAGGTGGTATGCTCGCGTATCTTCGTAAGAAAGGCTATACCGATTTGTGGGGTATCGATGGGTCTGCGGATGCCATTGCGTTTTGCCAACAACACAATCTGCCAGTTACTTCACTTAACCTAAATGATCTGGCCCATTTTGAACCACACATTCAGTATGATGCCATTATCTGTAATGACGTATTTTGTTACTTTACCGATGCTGATCTATTGCCATTAATACAGGCACTTCAGCAGCGTTTGAAACCTGCGGGAATCCTGATGAGCAACAATAATGCTTTCAACGCTTTTGAAGGCCAGCATGATATTGCTGTGGGAGTAATTCGACGGTTTGTTTTGAGTGATTTCGCCAGAATGATGCCTGAGATGGGTATGCGGATTATCGACTCGACCTATTGGAGTTTCACGCTTTCCATCCCAATTTTGCTGATGCGGCAATGGCAGCGGTTGCAGTTGGTGATGGGCTGGCGTACGGTTGAAGAAGCTCAGTCGGATGTATACTTACCGGCGCCCTGGCTAAATGAAACACTGTATTGGATCACAGAAATGGAACAAAAGCTGTTTCAACGAACCCCGTTCGGAAGTTCGCTGTTCATAACAGTTGTTACCGATCCAATGGCTCGGTGATGGCTATTGACTATTGATTTTATGTTTACAGGTATTGTAGAAACAGCCGGTACTGTATCGGCCATTGAATCAGAAGGGACGAACTTGACGTTTCGGATAGAATCGAATATGGCCTCCGAATTGAAAATTGATCAGAGTGTCAGTCATAATGGAGTTTGCCTGACCGTCACTAGCGTGAGCGATGGCAGTTACACTGTTACGGCTGTCGATGAAACGCTGAGGAAAACAAACCTTGGTCAGTTGAAAGTGGGCGATCGGGTTAACCTGGAACGTTGTATGCCAGCTAATGGACGATTTGATGGGCATATTGTGCAGGGGCATGTTGACCAGACGGGGGTTTGTACCAACATACAGGATATGAACGGGAGCTGGCTGTTCGACTTTCAGTATGAACCCGACGAATCCGGTAATATTACGGTCGAAAAAGGGTCAATTTGTATCAATGGCGTTAGTTTAACCGTTTTCAATTCACAGCCCGATCAATTTCGGGTTACTATCATTCCGTACACATACGAACATACCACCTTCCGTGACCTTACTGTGGGCGATCGGGTTAATCTTGAGTTCGATATTGTTGGAAAGTATATCAAAAAAATGCTGGGAAACGCTTATTTTGTAGCTGGCGAAGTCGTAAAATGAGAATTACTGACTTTGTTGCCGTTTCCTGTACTTACTTTACTAAATCGACTTATACCTCCTGAATGATCAAGATCAGTACTCGTACCGTCTCTGACCTGCTGATTCAACTTGGCATCATTGTGTCACTACTGGTAGTTTTATTCCTGGGGTTTTTCTTTGTCTACCTGCCTTTCACAACCAATCACGGGCAAACGATCACAGTGCCTGATGTTACCAAGCTTAGCTTCGAAGAAATGCAGAACCTGCTCGAAGATCGGGGGCTTCGTTACGAAATAGATTCTGCGTATGTAGCTGGCTGGCAGCCTTTAACGGTTTTTCAGCAATATCCCAGGGCTAATGCTAAAGTAAAAGAAGGCCGAAAAATATACATAACGCTCATCAAGCGTATGGCACCTATGGTGTCCATGCCTAATCTGACAGATTTAACGCTTCGAAGTGCCGAGTTAAATCTGAAATCGCTTGGCCTTGAAAAAGGTGAAACAACTTATGTCCCTGATGTAGCGAAGAATTCAGTTCTTCGGCAACTCTATAATGGTAAAGAAATTGCGCCCGGAACTCCCGTACCAAAAGGAGCAACGATCGATCTTGAGGTGGGAGATGGCCTGGGAAGTACGATGTTTGAGGTGCCCAACGTTGTAGGGTTACCGCTCGACGAAGCCAAGCTGACAATTCAGGGGTCGAATCTGAAAGTCGGCACGATTATTTCTGTTGAAGACCCGGAGAAGGAAGTAGGAACAGTAGTTCGGCAACGACCCGAAGCCCGGTCTGGTGAACGCATTCGCGTTGGAGAAGCAATGGATTTGTGGGTCGTGGGTCCAATTGAGCCGGATCAATAAACGCTTTCCGGCACGAATGCCACATGAGAATTTCGTTACGTAGTCTGCTATACACATCTATTTCCCGTCAATTGTTGTGCGGCCTGGTGCTGGCTGTCATACATTTTTTAGGCCAGGAGGCCCGGGCTCAGACGGCCTTACAACTTCCATTTTTTGATGATTTTGCCTCTGCGTCTGCACGTTCAGGCTCAACTCAGCCTAATCCGGCGCGTTGGGTGGCAGGTAGCGGGGTTTACATCAACAACACGATGGCTATTGGTCATCCAACCATCAATGTGGCCACCTTCGATGGTTTACAAGCTAACGGCCGTCCTTATGTGCGGAATGCTGCGCTTGAACAAGGGTATACCGATACGCTGGAATCAAAACCAATTAATCTGGCGGGTCTAACAACCAGTAGTGGTGTCTTTCTGAGCTTTTACTGGCAGGCAAAAGGATTGGGTGAACTGCCTGATCCGGGTGCTCTTCAAATTCAGAGACCGGATACATCAACTACCAGGCGCTCTCCCTACGACAAGCCATATGTCGATGCCAGTGGTGTTTCGCGGTGGATTCACATCGACACACTCGTAGTTCAAACGGCCGATTCGCTGACGTTACAGTTTAAGGATGCGGCCGGTGTCTGGAAAACAATATGGGCAAAGGCCGGTGGGCAGGCCGATACCGTATTTAGTCAGTCATTTGTTCAGGTTCCGGCCAATTATCTACATGGTTCTTTTGCATTCCGTTTTCGAACCTATGGTCGTCGTTCTGGACCGTTCGATACCTGGAATATCGATTACGTCTATTTGAATAAAGGGCGCAATGCGAACGATAAGGAAATGATCGATATTGCGACACAACAGGCGCTGACGCCCTTATTAAAGCGGTATACAGCCATGCCCATGTCACAGTTTAAAGTGAAAGGACAGGCTGAGCTTGCCGATACAGTAAGTACGGTAATTAATAACCTGATCAATAACCCGACACCGACACCGCATCGGTTTATTGTGCGGGATGAACTAACGGGTAGCCTATTGCAGAATAGCATTACTGCACCAACGTTTGTCAATGGTTTTCAGCGTCGAACCGTAAAGCCAGCTATAACGATTGATGTGACGCAGCCGAAGGCCTCATTGCGCTATGAAATCGATCTGGAAACAGCCGATGCCCAAAACCCAATTTTCAGCGCCAGTCCCAAAACACTACTTAGTAACGATACTATTTCAGCAGTAGCTGTGCTCGATAATTACTATGCTTACGACGATGGAGCCTGGGAATATGCCTACCAAATCCGGCAGCGCGAGCAGGTAGCGGTTCGGTTTGCCCTGAACAAGCCCGATACGGTTGGGGCTGTCAGAGTCTGTCTTGTGCCTTTTACAACCGATCAGACAGGACAGTCGTTTGTCATCTCTATTTACGGTAATAATAAAGGGAAGCCTGGTAATGCTTTGTATCAGCAATCATTTACGATGCAGTATCCGTCAACCCGGAATGGGTTTGTCGATTATAAGTTTACGAAAAACGTCATCGTTCAGGATACGTTCTATGTAGGTTATCAGCAGATTGCCAGTGCCGATACAAGCTTGTTGCGGATAGGTTTTGACAAGAATAGCCCGTTTGGGGAAAATATTTTCTATAATGGAGGGGCCAACTGGGAGCAAAATCTTCGCAAAGACAATGCAGGGAAACCACTTGGCGCTTTCCAGATAAACGGCGCTTTTATGCTTCGGCCCGTAATGGATAAAAAAGGAGTATTGACTCCGACTACAGAGCCCGAACCATTAAGCCTGCTTCAGGTATATCCCAATCCAACTGCTGGTCTGATCCGATGGGACAACACAAAATTGACTCGGCTGGAGGTAATGAATACGGGTGGGCAATCCCTATTGTCTGTCGAACCAAGTCGGGGGCAACAAACGTTAGACCTTAGTCACCTCCCCGATGGCCTTTACTTGATTCGTCTCTTTGCCGACCAGCGGACAGTGGTACAAAAATTAATCATTCAACATTAACCCAAGTCATTAATCGATTGCCATCCGTTAAGGATAAGTAGTGGTGCCGATTGATTACTGACTGCTGACCATCGACTATTATGGATATTTCCGTACAGGAATTGAAAGAACGGCTTGAGAAAGGAGAAACACTCCATGTGATTGATGTGCGTGAACCACATGAGTATGAAGCCGATAATATTGGTGCCCGACTCATTCCACTTGGCGATCTGCCCTACAATCTGGACGAGATTGAAGACTTGCAAGATGAAGAGGTAATTGTTCTCTGCCGTTCGGGGAAACGTAGTGGAATGGCTCAGCAAATTCTGGAGCAAAATGGGTTCAATAATGTCCGGAATGTAATTGGTGGTATGCTGGCTTATCGGGCACAGTAAATGCTATATGATGTGAGATGTATACCTCAATATAGCATACATCTCACATCATACAGCTTAGTATTTTTTCCTCATCGTCGGGAGCTACCCAGGTATAGTTCCCTTGATTACGAAACCAGGTTAACTGGCGTTTGGCGTAACGCCGGGAATTACGTTTCAGCAGACGCACCATTTCATCATAATCATACGTACCATCGAGGTAAGGAAAAATTTCCTGATACCCTACCGTTTGTAAGGCAGGCAGATCACGATAGGGGGCAAGGGATTGAACTTCATCAATTAGTCCGGCGGCCAGCATGGCGTCCATGCGAGCATCGATACGAGCATATAACTCGTCGCGTGGCCGGTCAAGAGCAATCATAATCGGGTGAAATGGTCGTTTGGTCGTCTGCCGACGACGAAATGACGAATACGGTTGCCCCGTCGATAAGCAGACTTCGAGTGCTCTCGTCACCCGGATTGGATTTTGTAAATCGGCCGTTTCGGCATAAACCGGATCTAGCAGCCGTAACTCCTCCTGGAGCAGAGATAACCCTTCGTTTTGGAAACGGCTTAACAGATGCTCGCGGAGTAGCGGGTCGACAGTAGGCATATCATCGAGTCCAAAACAGACCGCGTTGATATACAAGCCAGTACCTCCTGATAAAATAACTACATCTTTTTGCTGAAATAAGTCGGCCAATACAGCCAGGCACTCCCGTTCATACCGCCCAGCGTTTACAGCATCGGTAATAGAATGTGAGTTGATAAAATGATGCCGAACGCCCTCCATTTCGTCGGGTGTGGGTTTCGCAGTACCAATGGTCAATTCGCGGTATAACTGGCGGGAGTCGGCCGATACGACATCTGTTTGCAATGATTTCGCTAATCGAACGCACAGAGCCGTTTTCCCGACGGCTGTTGGACCAGCTATAACAAGCAATGTTTTCACAAAATCATTCGTTTGGTTGACCCTGTCACGAAGGGAGTATGCAAGATTGGCTTCATTAACAGCAAAGCCTACATGCTGCTGCAAAGTAAAGCGCTATTTGGCTTTTCTGAGCATCGAAAGGGTTATGCTTAACGGGTCAACATGGTTGATTATTTACTGACTGGTTGGGGTAAAAACCAACGTAAGCCGTAGCCTGTTAATTATTTCTTGTAAAATGGAATTATGGACATACATTTTATAGTTTGATTCTCATAGGACCATATGCTAGCAATTTTTGGATTGATTTGCCTGTTGAAAAACAAACAGTTACTGTGTCTGATTTAAGGTCAAATAATCGGGCATAATGTAGTTTGTGATGCAGATTAAATTAAAATATCTATATTTGCTCATGATGTTACAAGTGCCTTTTAATCAGTAAGTTAACTTACCAAAAGGTTAGTATTAAGATTCCTCATGAACGAACCAATAAACGCTCCCAAGCCCCATCTTTTTAACCATCCAGCCCTGAAGAAAACATTAGATATTATTTGTGGAAAGTGGCGGTTATACATTATTTATCAAATCGGTACTGAAGCCCGGCGATATGGTGAACTTAGGCGTATGATCCCTGAAGTGAGCGAAAAAGTATTAATACAGGAACTTAAAGCACTGGTCGAACTGGGTGTTATAGAAAAGAAGTCGTATAACGAAGTACCGCCACGTGTTGAGTATAGTCTTACCGCAACAACCTTGCATATATTTCCCCACTTGCTCGAGTTAACTGCTATTGGTGAAGCGTTTCTACAGCCCTGACCAGCGAATTCAACTATTTTTGGATTCGTGTCGTTATGAGTTGACAACGTGAGCGGATTCAATGAGTATACAAGTGGGTTGTCTGTTTCTGGGTCTATTGGGGCTTATCCAACTGGGGCAAGGCGGGCTACAGCACGTTGGTACGAAATGGGTTTCGGCTGATGCGATGACTTATCTGGCCGATCCGTTGGTGGTAGCCCCTCAATACAGCAAACAACTTCGGTTTAATATCTATACCTTCTCGGTGACTTCTTCCGATACCGGGAGGGTACGGCAGGCAACGATTAAAGCGTACCGGGGTGAGTTATTGCTTACCAATTTTCAGGTTCGAATTGATGGGGCAGTCGTTGGGGCCGAAGTGGCTGACTTGGATGGTAACCGTTTTCCGGAGTTATACGTGTATAGCACCAGCGATGGCAGTGGCTCATTTGGCCGGGTATACGCCTGGCAGTTTTTGCCCGAACGCAAAGCGGATATTGCGATACCTAACTGGCAACTAAGTAAGACCCCTGGCTATATGGGACACGATAGCCTTTGGGTAGAGCGAGATATTTTGTGCCGAAAGTACCCGATCTATCAGGATGGTGACGCTAATGCTGAACCCTCGGGAGGGTATCGTATGATGCAGTATCATCTTCAGCCTGCCGGGCCAAATTATGCGCTTGTTCCTGAATAAGTTATACGCATCAGTCGATACATGGTTTAACCGCTGACTATCGACTGATGCATATCTGAATTAAAATACTTTGAAGCCAAGCGAAACAGTGGCTATTCCCAGAAACCCCTTGATGCCCGAGTCTTTATAAACACCACCTACGGGTGCTGCATAACGGACATCAACATCCAGAAATGGCAGTGGAGTATAACCTACTCCCAGTTCCAGCGCATACGTGAAATCTTTTACCTCCAGATTCTGCGCTTCGTATTTATTGAGTAGGTTGGTACTACCTGTAGTAGGCGGAATATCAGTTTGTGGAAAATTGATGTTCGAATTGGCGTTGATGGCCCCACTAGTGGTTCGATTCGCCTGCGCTTTCTGAACGAAAATAAAGTTTGGCCCGGCATACCCGCGAAGCTTTCCATTCATCCAGCGTTTCCCGATCAGAATGGGTACATCTACCGCTTCCAGAATTGATTCAGAGACAACATTTAACGATGCATTTAGTAAGCCCGGTTGCACACTAACGGGTAGTGCATTGGCCAGTGCAGCATTGGCATTTACATCGACCGTAATGGCTGCTTTTTGTTTCAGTACAAATCGGTTGTAGGTTACTTCGGCCTGAATGAAAAATTTCTCAAAATTTTTACGAACCCACAAACCGCCTGAATAACCGTATCCGATTCCATTATTTTTATTTTCCAGATCCGGTATTTTAACACTGCCTACCGTTTGGCCGGGGACAGTCGTAAAACCATGTGTAAAAGTACCTCCTCCTTTGATGCCGAGTTCGATACTACGACCCGACGTTTGTGCCATTACTGCCGATGTTGTCAGGCTAAGTAATAGAACGAATGAAAACTGGTATAATCTCATAAATTTATTGTTGCAGCAACACCCGACGGTAGTTGGCTGGATTGACCTGAGGAATCGTTGAACTATATTTTGCATTTATGCCCTTTATGATCTCGTTGGCCACCATAGCATAGCCAGCAGGGGTCAGGTGAATACCATCGAGACTAAAAACACCCCCCTGAATATAGGTTGATGAATAGGTGATGCCGTTCAGGTTATAACCACCAGTTTGTGCCAGTTGCTGAAAGATGGGGTTCACATCAACATACACCAATCCTTTAGCATCGGCCTGTGTTTTCATAATGGTATTGAATTCGTTGATGCGGGTGTTCAGGGTAGTTACCTCGCTGGCATCCAGCACATACTGATCGGGCACCGGATTAGAGGCACTAAGTCCAACGCCTTTGGCAATGAAACTAGTTAGTACTGAGGCAATAGAAAGTAGAAAATAATCGCCCGATCCGGACATCCGTACCCCACCCGGTGCCGATTTCGAGCTGATCGCCAGCCCTGATAAGCCCTGTACTTTCAATAACGCGTTAATCTGATCGGTGGCGGTTGTAAAATACGGGGTTATCATGATATTGGGAATACCAATTACAACACCTTTTCGCCCGCCTTCGGTCAGTTTGTTCATGATGGCGGTGAAGTTTGTGGTGAAGAGCGTCGTGGAGGTCAGGTTATCGGCACTTACTCCACCCCCCAACGCATACCCTAACGCATCGTTGTTACCCAGCCAGCAGGTGAAAAATGTAGCTCCGTTCAAGTTATCACTGGCATACTGAAAATAGGTTGTCGAGCTTTGGTCGGGCAACAGGCGTTCAAAGTACGGGTTACCAATGGAGGAGCCGTAACCCGGTGACAGTATATCGGCCGTCCGAATACCAGTGACACCCAGATTTTGGTTGGCTCCCGTAAATTTGGTGTAAAGTGGTCCGCCACTTCCAGGGCTTGTTCCCCGAATAGCTGCCGGAGCCACCTGGCCCAGCGAACTGGCCAGCGAGGTCGGGTCTGAAGGGTTTGGTACTTTAATCAGCTTGAGATAGCCCGACCCGGCGGCCTGCGCTTCTGAGAACAAAGGTTGAATAAAATCGCCACCGCCAACCGTTTTGAATTGACCTGCCAATATATTCGGATACGAATTGAGCTGACTGTCGCGGTAAAGTCCATTGTCGGCGTAGCCAGAGGTCAATGAATTACCTACGGCTACATACTTCGTAAAATCAGCCGAACCTTTCGTCGGAGCAGCGCCTGTGCCCGACCCGTTCGGATCAATGTCATTATTCGTACAGGCATTTACACTAACCAGTACGGTTACTATAAGAGCCCATCGAAATCGGTTAGCAGCATGCATTCGGGTGTATAGTTTATTTGAATAATAAGAAATTGTAAAAAAAGAACGCAAAAGTAACGGCTTTCTGTTACCAGTCGACTCATTCTGCGTCAAATGACAATGATGAACCGGAAGGTAGTAAACAAACCATCATCCACAACTGTTGTTTGTCTGAGATGGGTTCGCGTACTTGCCAACCGTTACTGCATGTTTCATTTTAAATCATTCTAAACCAATGGGTCTTTTATCGTTTTTCAAAGGAGTAGGCGAAAAAATTTTTCACAAGGAAGAAGCTGCCCCCGATCCAGTTCAGGCAGAGAAAGTAGAACCTGTTCGGGCACAGGCATTACTCGACCATGTGAAGCAACTTGGACTTGCGTACAATAGCCTGACCGTAAAAACCAAAGGAGATACAGTTACCATAACAGGCTCAGTCAAAACGCAGGAAGATGCTGAGAAAATTGCATTGGCTGTGGGTAACGTTGAGGGGGTATCGGCTGTTGATAACCAACTGACGGTAGACACACCAGCTCCTGAAGGAAAATACTATACCGTAAAATCGGGCGACTCCCTGTCGAAAATCGCGAAGGAAGTATATGGCGACCCAATGAAGTACGGCATTATTTTCGAAGCCAATAAGCCTATGTTGAGCGATCCCGACAAGATCTATCCTGATCAGGTTCTGCGGATTCCACAACTGTAAAATAGCGTTTCAACATTTGTCATGGTAAAGGGCCGAAGGAATATCCTGTTGATCAACAGGATATTCCTTCGGCCCTTTACCATGACAAATACATTACAGAAATAACATTTCGGCATATGAGTGGTTCTATTGGTCTCAACGTACTAAAAACTCATGGCCGTTCATTTAATTTCATACCTGAAAGAACAGTTTACGCCAGCTGTAATTGACCAGCTTGGCCTTGAACTAAACGAATCGTCGGCTACAATCCAGAAAGTTATCGATGGAGCCCTGCCAACACTATTGGGCGGTCTCACTCGTCGTATTCAGGCTACGGGTGGAGCTACAGCCCTTATTCACTTTTTAGATAATAACGATTACCGAAATACACCACTAGATCTGAGCCAGGTGATTGGTAATCAGTTGGCAACTGCCGAGGCTACTGCATCCGGGCGTGATTTTCTAAATCATATTTTTGGCGATAATCTGACCAACGTTACTGAGCTGATTAGCTTGTATGGCGGAGCTAAACCGCAGTCTGCATTCGAAGTGCTGGCGCAGATCAGTACAATTCTGATGGGTATTTTGGGTCGCCAAGAGCAGGAAAAAGGGTTGACGGCCGAAAACCTGAAAACACTATTACTGGGTCAGGCCACGGAGTTTCGTCAGATGTTGCCCAAAGGTCTGGAAGAGGTTGGAAGGCTGATGGGATTTGATGAGCTTGTAACCCCCGCAGGGCCGCAGACTGAGGTGCAGGGTACAGATAATCTGAGTAATAACGTCATTAATCCAAATATTCCGAAAAGCCCTGAAGGAGAACGTCGTCACGAAAACGTGCGCTGGTTACGATGGGCTATGGTTGCGATTGCTGTGCTGGTATTGGCGCTGTTGATTCAGAAATGTAGCCAGAATCAGAACGGCACAGACGGGGTTAGCACGGACTCGACCCGGACCGTAGAGTCGAATGCCGTTGAAGATACATCGGCCGCTACCAAACAGAGTATTGAGGAAGCCAATGGGCAAACGACCGACTCAACGGCATCTGGCCCATTAGGCACGCGTGACTCTTCTGGCTCAAATCGCTAATCATCTAGTGTAATGAGCGGCCGGCCAATTTTCAATCAGGTAATTGATAATTAGGAACACAACTTTTTCTCAACGTTGAAGTATGATCTATCAAATTAGTAATCGAATGCGGATCTGGGTATGGGCATTCTTACTGATTGGCTAAAGTTTAGTAGGCTGGAGTTGTTCGTCAGGTAATAAAGAAACATCGGGCGATACCGCTACAACTGGTAGTGATAGTTCGGTATTTGGCTGGCAGAGTGATACGACGACCAACACGCTGAATGCACCAGAGCAGGCCCCTCCCGATAGTGCTAATGCTGGGGGAGCTGTGGTACCCGACGAGGTTGAAGTAAAACCTAAAAAATAATCGGGCTGGTCGATAAGTTGGTGTCTGAGTGCTTTGGTATTGGTTAACTTGCAGCCTTATTTACGCACTTGTACACTGACTTATTATGTTTGTTGACGCCATAGAACGCGTTGATTCATTTACCCGTCCACTGCATTCGATTGTTCGCCTGTACGGACATGATGGTATTATACCAGGAACGGCAACCTTATTTTTTGTAAACGAAGAAGCGTGCGCCATTACCTGCAAGCATGTGGCCGATTTAGTGGCGCAGGCAGATGCCATTTTTCAGAATTATCGTGAATTCCAGGGCGCTCGGCGCGATGTACTACGGGAGAAAAACGCGAATCACCTGATCAGCCAGCTCGAAACCAAATACAAGTTAAGCCCGGATACGATTATTCGTATCCGCAATAATTTCATTGGCTGTGTTGACCAGTTTCAGCGACTCAATATTGACCGACACCCCACTCAGGATCTGGCAATTCTTCGGTTTGAAGGCTATAAGCGTGTACTCTATAATTCCTATGCCACGTTTCTGCGTGATACGTCGCGCATAAAGCCGGGCCGTAGTTTGTGTCGATTAGGCTACCCCTTTCCTGAGTTTACCAACTTTCGCTACAATCCATCCATAGATGATATCGAATGGGATACAACTGGACGGATATTGTCGCCGTCGTTTCCAATCGATGGTATTGTAACCCGTTTGACGACCGATAATCGAGGGGTACTAGGTATTGAAATGAGTACGCCCGGATTGCGGGGCCAAAGTGGCGGCCCGCTTTTCGATACGAATGGCCTTATTTTTGGTATGCAGTCGTCCACGACTCACCTCCATCTGGGCTTTGATATTGAAGATCACGAAGTGCTGGTTAATGGTCGGAAAAGGCGTGTTTCCAACTATCCATTTCTGAACGTAGGTCGTTGTGTGCACGTCGATGTGATAAAAGCGTTTCTGCGGGAGAAAGGCGTCAACTATTACGAAGGCTAGCTGAATGACAATGGGTTGACGACTGTAAGGTTCCAGCCTTGACAACAATCAACCGGTTACTTCTGACAGGTTCTGACTGCTTATCAAGCATTGGTCGTATCTTTGGGCGGCCAACGCTCTATTCTATGTCTCAGCTAATCGCGAACAACTCAACGCAGGCTACTCTTTCGGCAGAAGCGCTCGCCTTGCTCAAACGACTGATTTCAACCCCTTCGTTCAGCCGGGAAGAGGCCCAGACAGCAGCCCTTATCGAAGCGTTTTTTCAGGAGAAACACATCCCTTTTCAACGACTGAAAAATAACCTTTGGGCTCAGAATCAGTATTTCGATGCAACGAAGCCAACGCTATTACTCAATTCACACCATGATACCGTAAAGCCAAATAAATCCTGGACGCTGGACCCGTTTACGCCGTTGGAGCAGGATGAAAAATTGTTTGGTTTGGGGAGTAATGACGCAGGGGGTTGTCTGGTATCGTTACTGGCAACCTTCGTTTATTTCTACAATCGCCCCGATATGGCGTATAATGTGGTGATGGCTGCTACCGCCGAAGAGGAAATTTCGGGACGGGATGGCCTGGAACTTGTGTTGCCATTACTGCCCCCCATTGATTTTGCCATTGTGGGCGAACCAACCGAAATGCAGTTGGCCATTGCCGAAAAAGGATTACTTGTGCTCGATTGCACAGCCCACGGGGTAAGTGGACATGCGGCTCGTGATGAAGGGGATAATGCGATTTATAAAGCCATCCAGGATATTAACTGGCTGATCAATTATCAGTTTCCTAAAGTATCACCTACACTGGGGCCAATTAAGCTATCGGTAACCATCATCAATGCCGGAACCCAGCACAACGTAGTACCCGATGCCTGCACATATACCATTGATGTTCGGGTGACGGAACAGTACACCCTAGAAGAAGTAATTGAAACCATCCAGGCAAATATTCAGGCAGAAGTGAAGCCCCGCTCTATTCGTCTGAAGCCATCCAGCATTCCGGCCGATCATCCGATTGTGAAGGCTGGCCTGGCGCTGGGGCGATTCACCTACGGTTCACCCACAACCTCCGATCAGGCTCTGTTAAGTTGTCCATCGCTCAAGTGTGGCCCAGGCCATTCGGGCCGTTCGCACTCAGCGGATGAATTTATTTACCTGCGCGAAATAGATGAGGGTGTACAAGGGTACATCCAAATGCTGGAACAAGTGCTGTGACTAGCGTGCCCAGAGCGCTGAGATCTTATTTTTTGGGTACTTTTATAGCCAAAATTTACCACTGATTACTAGTTCTATTCCTTTATGCGTCATTCCTTTTTAATGGGTTGTGTGGTGGTATTAGCCGCTTTTATGGCAAACGCACAACCTAAACCTACCCCTCGCCAACTAGCTTGGCAACCCCTCGAAACCACTGCATTTCTGCACTTTACGGTCAATACTTTTACGGATAAGGAATGGGGTGACGGAACCGAAAGTCCAGCGATTTTTAACCCGACCAAACTCGATGCCCGGCAGTGGATTAAGGCGCTGAAAGAAGCTGGTTTTAAGATGGCAATCATTACCGCCAAACACCATGATGGATTTTGCCTGTGGCCGTCTAAAATGACCGAACATTCAGTCAAAAACAGCCCCTGGAAGAACGGGAAAGGCGATGTAGTGAAAGAAGTTTCCGATGCCTGCCGTGAATTCGGGCTGAAATTTGGTGTTTATCTCTCACCCTGGGATCGTCATGAACCACGCTATGGTACAGCCGCTTACAACGATTATTATAAAAGCCAGCTTCGAGAACTGTTGACCAACTACGGTCCTGTTTCGGAGGTTTGGTTCGATGGTGCCAAAGGCGAAAATGCCAAAGACATGACCTACGATTTTGCTGGCTATTGGGCACTGGTTCGTGAGTTACAGCCGAATGCGGTGATGTTTTCCGATGCAGGCCCTGATGTACGCTGGGTGGGCAACGAAGCTGGTAACGCCGGAGAAACCTGCTGGTCGACCATCAATACGGAAGGATTGGCTCCGGGCGTAGCGGATTCAAAATACCTCAATCGGGGCGATGCGGCTGGTAAGCAATGGGTTCCGGCAGAAACCGACGTATCGATCCGTCCGGGCTGGTTTTATCATGCATCCGAAGACACCAAAGTGCGCTCGGGTAAGAACCTGGTGAATTTGTATTACCAGTCCGTTGGCCGGAACAGTTTGCTGCTGCTCAATGTGCCGCCCAATCGGGAGGGGTTATTCTCGGAGCCTGATCTGGCCAGTTTGAAGGAGTTTCGGAGTATTCTTGACGAAACCTTCAAGACCAATCTGGTAGCTAAGCAGCCTAAACTGACCGATAAAAAACTGGCTACGTTTACGACTCTATCGGCGAATCAGCCACTGGTTATTGAGTTGGGAAAAGAAGCAGAGTTCGACCGGATTTCGATTCAGGAAAATATCGCCAACGGCCAACGAATAGCTAGTGGCCGGGTCGAATACTGGAATGGCTCCGATTGGCAACCTCTGCAAACCTTTACAACTGTAGGCTACAAACGGCTGCTGCGCTTTCCGGCTGTGAAATCAACGAAGCTTCGTTTGTTCATTAATAATGCAAATGGATCAGTAGAGTTAGCTGAAGTAGGTGTTTATAAAGCGTCGTCGCGAGAGTAACATACGCGAGCTCTCCCGGAAGGTTTAGCTTTTCGGGCGTATTATAAACCCTTCCTTATTGCCGGTGAAAGCTCCATTTGTCGTTGTGCTGACGATTCTCCTTGTGGGAAATCTGTTAAGCGTATCTGCGCAGTCCTTATCTGATTCAATCCGTCTGAACCAGCTTGGTTTTTACCCAAACGCACCAAAGGTCGCTATTGTCGTTGGGCAAGCGTCAGGGGCGTTTGAGATAACAACTTCCGATGGCAAAAAGGTCGTGTTTAAAGGCATGCTCAGCCTACCCCGGACGAATGCCATCTCTGGCAAAAAGACGCATACGGCTGATTTTTCAGCCCTTAAAACAGCCGGTACGTTTGTGGTCAGTATTCCCGGACTAGGACATTCGGCTCCTTTTCGGATTGAACCGGATGTACACCGGGCTGCTGCCATTGGGTCGTTGAAAGGCTTTTATTATCAACGGGTATCGACTGACTTACCGGCAACCTTTTCTGGTAAATGGAGCCGCCCAGCGGGGCATCCCGATACGCGGGTGTTCATCCATCCGTCAGCGGCTTCGGCCAGTCGGCCCGTTGGGACTACCATTTCGTCGCCCCGTGGTTGGTACGATGCAGGTGATTACAATAAGTACATCGTCAATTCCGGCATTACGATGGGTACGCTTCTGTCGTTGTACGAAGATTTTCCGGCCTACTGTAAATCTCTGAAAACGAATATTCCCGAAAGTTCGAACGCCATCCCCGATTTGCTGGATGAAGTGCTCTGGAATTTGCGCTGGATGCTGACCATGCAGGACCCGGCCGATGGCGGTGTATACCATAAACTGACCAATGCCGGATTTGATGGGATGGTTATGCCCGATAAGGCTACTAAAGATCGCTACGTGGTTCAGAAAAGTATAACGGCCACCCTCGATTTTGCTGCTGTCATGGCTCAAGCTGCCCGCGTGTATAGGCCCTTTTCCCGAGAACTCCCCGGCCTGGCCGACTCCTGCTTGACAGCCGCTGAAACAGCCTGGCAGTGGGCGCAAAAGAACCCTGAACTGTATTATCGGCAGAACGAGATGAACAAGCAGTTCGACCCCGACGTAACCACCGGAAGCTACGAAGACCGAAGTGCCAGCGACGAGTGGATCTGGGCGGCTACGGAACTGTTTGTTACGACAAAAAAGGATACGTATGCCACAGCCGTGAACCTGTTTCCCGACGATAATACGCCTTTACCCGCCTGGCCTCAGGTTCGGACGCTGGCCTATTATACCCTGGGTCGCTTTGCTAAAGACAAGGCATTTCAGAGTCGAACCGAACTCGTTTCGGCCAGAAAGCATATCCTGAAACTGGCGGACGAATTGATTGCGGGTACCGACGAACAGGCATTTGGGACCGTTATGGGCAAATCGGCGAAGGATTTTATCTGGGGAAGTAGTTCGGTGGCGGCTAACCAGGGCATTGCGCTCATTCAGGCGTATCGGCAGACAGCGGATAAAAAATACCTAACGTATGCCCTGACCAATCTCGATTATTTATTGGGCCGTAATGCCGTAGGATACTCGTTTTTAACGGGTTTTGGGTATAAGTCAACGCTGAATCCGCACCACCGCCCTTCGGTAGCCGATGGCATCGAAGCACCTGTTCCCGGTCTGCTATCGGGTGGTACCAACGCCAATGCCGCGCGGCAGGATAAGTGTTCGGGCTATACCACAACCATCGCCGACGAAGTGTATCTGGATCAGTCGTGCTCGTATGCGTCGAACGAAATTGCCATCAACTGGAACGCCCCAATGGTGTATCTGACGACTGCCATTGAAGCGCTCCAGCGTGAAATGCCCAGTAAGTAATGAGAGGCATAGCCCATGCATGCATTAGAGGCTAGTAACGCGGGTGGAGACCCGTGATCGTTGACCCAATCGCGGGTTTCCACTCGCGTTACTGAGCTAGATACCCGCCATCGACGGGGTAATAGGAGCCTGTGACGAACGAAGCCTTATCGGACGAAAGCCAGACAACCAGTTCGGCCACTTCTTCGGACCGGCCCAGCCGACCAATGGGGTGAAGGGCAACCAGCATCTTGCGGGCTTCGTCGGGCAGGATGCGCAACAAAGGCGTATCGATATAACCCGGACCCACCGAATTGATCCGAATACCTTTGGGCGCATACTCGATAGCAGCCGTTTGGGTTAAGCCCAGAATGCCATGTTTGGCAGCCACATAACCGGGAGCCGACGCCGTACCGACCTGCCCTAAAATCGACGCCATGTTGATAATGGAACCGCCCGTATTCTGGCTAAGCATAGCTTCCAGTTCGTATTTCAGGCAATAGAATACGCTGTTGAGGTTAACATTGATGATGTGGTGCCAGCCTTCAATCGAGTAATCGCCGGTCATATTCATCTCACCACCAATGCCTGCGTTGTTGAAAGCAATATCAAGCGTGCCAAAAGTCTTAATTGTTTCCTGTATCAATTGCTGGCACTGGGCTGGGTCGCCTACATCGGCTTTTAAAAAGCGGGCTTTGGCACCGCTGGCCAGTATTTCTTCGGTAACCTGTTGGCCCTGTACCTCATCGACATCCGATAGTATTACATTGGCGCCATGTTGAGCGTATAAGATGGCGGTGGCTTTACCAATACCCGAAGCCGCTCCGGTTACTAAGGCTGTTTTTCCTGCTAAGTCCTGATCCATAACCTTGTTTGTTGGGAAGACATCTACTTAATGCCTTCCATGAATATCTTACGTTGACAATGCAAAGGAAGGGTATCGTTCGGGCTGGTATTATGAGCGTATACAGGTAGAATCCTGATAATTATCAGTGCAGGTGCTGGGTCAGTTTAGGCAAGAATATCGTGAATAACTTTGCCATGTACGTCGGTAAGCCGGAAGTTGCGCCCCTGGAAGGGGAACGTAAATTTCTCGTGGTTGAAACCCAGTACGTGCAAAATTGTGGCCTGTAAATCGTGAATGTGGGTTTTGTTGCGAACGCCATAATAACCAATTTCGTCGGTTTCGCCGTGGGAATAGCCAGCTTTAATACCACCACCCGCCATCCACATAGTAAACGCGTCGATATGGTGATCGCGCCCTTTAAACGGTGAATTATTATCCCCCGCCCGGTTTTCCATCATGGGCGTCCGGCCAAATTCGCCACCCCAGACCACTAACGTGTCGTCGAGCAGACCGCGTTGTTTCAAATCCTGAATCAGTGCCGTAATAGGCTTGTCGATAACCTGAATATTTCGGCGCAGACCTTCGTCAACACCACTGCCCGCGTCGGTGCCGTGCGAATCCCAGCGTCGGTCGAAGAGCTGAACAAATCGAACCCCTTTTTCCAGCAGTTTACGGGCCAGCAGGCAATTGTTGGCAAAGGAAGCTGCGCCCGGTTTGGCACCATACCAGTCCTGTACCCATTGAGGTTCATCGGTAATATCCATCGTTTCGGGAACTTCCGATTGCATCCGATAGGCCAGTTCATACTGCGAAATCCGGCTCAGAATTTCGGGGTCACCGATTTCCTGATGCTCCAGTTCGTTGATCTGGTTGATGACGTCGATGGATTTTTTGCGAAGCGAATCACTAACCTCCGCCGGGTTTTTGATATAGAGCACAGGCTCACCCATGGAACGGCATTGTACGCCCTGATATACCGTAGGCAGAAACCCACTACCCCAAACTGATTTGCCTGCACTAGGCTCCTGACCCGATACCAGCACCACATAGCCCGGCAGGTTCTGGTTTTCGGAGCCTAGCCCATACGTAACCCAAGCGCCCAGGCTTGGGCGGCCCAACCGTGGACTACCCGTGTGCATAAACAGCTGAGCGGGTGCATGATTGAACTCGTCGGTGTGCATCGCTTTCAGAAAGGTAAGCTCATCAACAATCTTGGGCCAGTGCTGAAAATAGTCAGACAGCCACGCCCCCGATTGGCCATGCTGCTCAAAGCAGGACTGCGGCCCCAGCATTTTCGGAACGCCTTTAATGAATGCGAACCGTTTGCCTTCCAGCAACGAGGGAGGGCAGAGTTGTCCGTCGAGTTTGGCCAGGTCGGGTTTATAATCAAACAGTTCCAGTTGCGAAGGTGCTCCTTCCATGTGCATAAACAATACCCGCTTTGCTTTGGGCGACTGAATTGGACTAATCGGCTTCAGCGGATTTTCGTTGGTGGTTGGCGAACTGCCCAACCCACAACTATCCAGCAACGACAGCATCGCCAGCGAGCCTAAACCCGATGTACACTGTTTCAGAAAATGCCGTCTTGTGTTGAACGTTGCCTGATTCAATACGGCCTCATCGAAGAGCGTAAGTCGTTTCATTTGGTTAGTGTTTCGTCCAGGTTCAACAGCACATTCGCCACCATCGATAGCGCACCGAACTCAGGTGGTTGCGTTGACGGGATGGTTTTGGATTGCTTTTTTTGCGTATTCAGATGGAGTGCATCCAGATAAAATTTTTCCAGCAAGGCCAGCTTTTCGTCCGACGGTTTACGATACATAATTTGTTCATAGCCAGACGTGAGCTTTCTGGATAAATCGCCTTTCTGATGACTCATGAGCGAAGCCAGGCCATGCGCTGCTTCCGTATAAACCGTATCGTTCAGTGTAATCAGTGCCTGCAACGGGGTATTCGTCCGCACGCGCCGGGATACACAAAGGTTTCGTTGGGGCGTATCGAACGTGACCATCGACGGATACGGATTGGTGCGCTGCCAGAAGGTGTACAAAGCCCGGCGATGGCGATTGTCGGGTTGTTCATCTTTCCAGGACCCATTGGTTGGGTTAAACGGTCGGACACTGGGGCCGTACAGTTTATTATTGAGCAAACCACTGACGGCTAGTGCCTGATCGCGGATTTGTTCGGCTGTCAGGCGAACGCGGGGGCCGCGAGCCAGCAGGAGATTACGGGGGTCTTTTTTCTGGAGTTCGGGCGAAACCACAGCCGATTGCCGATAAGTAGCCGAAAGCACCATGTCGCGCAGGAGTTTTTTTACACTCCATTTGTACTCATCCTGAAACCGCACGGCCAGCCAATCAAGCAGTTCCGGGTGGGTCGGTTTGGCACCCATCGTACCGAAATCTTCCAGCGTTTCCACTAATCCATACCCGAAAAGCTGCTCCCAAAACCGATTGACCATCACCCGCGCCGTAAGCGGATTATTTTGACTGACCATCCAGCGGGCCATAGCTAACCGATTGTCTACCAATTGTCCGGCTTCCCTACGAATCGAGTGGGGAACATCGGGGTTGACCTGCTTCCCTTTGGTAAGCCAGTTACCCCGAATGAAAACGTTCGTTTTCCGGCTTCGACTCGCAGGTCGTTCGAGAATGACTGGTGTGCCGGTGGCCGGAATTAAAGCCAGTGAATCGACCAGCTTACGTAGCGTTTGATTGCGATTGATAGGCGCGTTTTCGACCTCAAGCTGAAGCCAGTCCATATGGAGCAAGTCGCTCCGAAACTCTTTGTCCTTATGAAACACAACAAAAAGCGCGTGCCGACCTACCGTTTTTTGGATAGGTGCCCGGAACGTGCCAAAGGTTTTCCACTTGTACCAGGCTCCTGGATCACCTTCCTGAGTAGCTGGAACATGGGCGCGGCTGATGAGTGGGCCATCAGGCCGGTCGAGGTGCAGTTCAACGAAGGACGGAAACGAAGTCGTATAGCGGTAAACTATGTTCGATACGTTGGTTAAGTCCACATCATTATATGAGCAGAAAGCCCCTTCGGTGGTCTGCATAATGGTGGTCTGGTTGTCGTATAGCTCAATGTGTCGGCTGGTGCTGTCGAAATCTTCGGCCTCAATTTTTCGGTAACCGAGCTGGCTCAGTAAATCCTGACGCTGTAGATTCAGGTTCAACGGGCGATGGAGTGACTGAACGACTGGATTGTTGGACAGCGTTTGGATCCAGGTCATTAACCCCTTTACTTTTTGTTCGTTTTCGGGGGTAAAGGTGTACAGTTTCGGTTTTTCGTTGTACAGATCGGCATCCTGACTATTGTTGAAATAGGCAAAAAACTTGTAGAACTCTTCATGCCGGATGGGGTCATAGGGGTGGCTGTGGCATTGTACACAGGCCATTGTCGTCCCCTGCCAAACCTCCCAGGTTGTACTCACCCGGTCGATCAGGGCCATGTTTCGGAATTCCTCATCGTTGGTCCCACCTTCATCGTTCGACATTGTATTCCGGTGAAAGGCCGTTGCAATCAGGTGGTTATCGGCGGTTGGGGCATCCTTCGCCGGTAACAGATCGCCTGCCAGTTGCTCGACTGTAAATCGGTCAAACGGCATATCCTGATTAAACGCCCGAATGACCCAGTCGCGGTAGAGCCAGATGCTTCGTTCAAGGTCTTTTTCGTACCCTTTGGAGTCGGCATACCGGGCCAGATCGAGCCACATCGATGCCCAACGTTCGCCAAAATGGGGCGATTGAATGAGCTTATCGACCAGTTTTTCGTAAGCATTCGGTGATTTATCCGCCATAAATTCGGCCGCTTGCTGAGTTGTGGGCGGTAGTCCGGTCAGATCCAGGCTCACCCGACGCAGCAGCGTGGCTCTATCGGCTTCGGGCGAGGGGCTAAGTCCTTCCTGTTGCAATCGTTCGTAAACGAAACGATCAATCCCGTTTTTAGCAAAGGAGTCGCCTGTGTTGGGCGGGGTAATGCTACGGTCAGGAGGGATGTAGGCCCAGTGGTCTTCCCATTCGGCACCCTGATCAATCCAGTTGCTAATGAGGTCGATTTCCTGCTTCGTCAGGGGTTCATGCTCAAGTGGCATTCGCAGTTCAGGATCATCGATCACCAGCCGTTTTATCAGTTCCGATTCGTCGGCGTGGCCCGGTACAATAGCGTACTTCCCCGACTTGGCCTTTCCTAATGCATCTTCACGAAACAACAGACTGAAACCACCGCTTTGTTTAATGCCACCATGACAGGTAATGCATTTGGCATTGAAAATCGGGCGAATGTGCTGGTTATAGCTAATCTTCTCGGTTGTGAAAAGTCCGCGTACCGTAAAAGCTGCTACTACAAGTGCCCCCAGAATACCAACTAACCAATAGGGTTTCATGCCGATCTATAATAGCCGCTTTGTAATATGAACTAAAGCGGACGTTTGATAATGGGGTAATCCCCGGTTATTCAGATGCTTATTGTCTATTTCTCATAAACGAGCTGCTGGGGCTTATCTACCTGTTAATAGATAAATTTTTGCCTCTAGGATGGGTAATTGCCCCCGAGCAACAAATGCTGTACCTTGCCGGTTAATTATTTGATGTATCATTTAGCCATTAATCGCTACTCATGTTGTATCCGCTAACCTTCGAAACGATTTATAAAGACAAGATCTGGGGGGGACAGAAAATCAAAACCATTCTTGATAAAGACTTTTCGCCACTGCCCAATTGTGGTGAAACCTGGGAAGTATCGGATGTAGAGGGGAATGAATCGATTGTGAAGGAAGGTAGCTTACAAGGGAAATCGCTGCACGAGCTGGTCGAGCAATACAAGGAAAAACTGGTTGGCGAACATGTCTACGCGCAATACGGAAACCGCTTTCCACTATTGATTAAATTCATTGATGCCAACGACGATCTGTCGATTCAGGTACATCCAGACGATGCGCTGGCGAAGGAGCGTGGAACGGGCTTCGGCAAAACCGAGATGTGGTACATCATGCAGGCCGATGAAGGGGCAAAACTGAACTCCGGTTTCAATCGGGAGGTAACGAAAGATGAATATGTGAAAGCCGTTGAGGATAATACCATTCAGGATTTGCTCAATATCGAAACCGCTCAACCTGGTGATGTATTCTTCCTGCCTGCGGGTCGGGTTCATTACATTGGGAAAGGGTTATTGCTGGCTGAAATTCAGCAGACGTCCGATACAACGTACCGAATTTACGACTTCGACCGGGTAGATGCTACGACGGGCAAAAAACGCGAACTCCATACAGAACAGGCCGTCGATGCCATTGATTATCACTATTACGGTCAATATAAAACCCAGTACGACAAGAAACTTAACGAAAGCGTCAACGCAGTAAAAAGCGACTATTTTGTAACGAATGTGCTGAATTTCAATCAGGAAGTGGCGCACGATTATACGCATATTGACTCGTTCGTTATCCTGATCTGCGTGGCGGGTGGCTTAACCATCGAAACAACCGGCGGCTACAGTGTATCGCTCAAAATGGGCCAGTGCGCCCTGATTCCGGCATCCATCAATAACGTAACGCTCGTACCCGATGGCGATATGACCGTATTGGAAACATATGTACCGTAAGTCGGAACCAGGAACCGGGATTTAGCCGATTGATGGATTAAACAGATTTTGTTCATTTCCTTTGTCGAAAACAAAATCTATTTAATCCATCAATCTGTTTAATCCTGGTTCTGATGCGCTATTGTTTTGCCCTTGATCTGAAAGATGACCCTACGCTGATTGCTGAATACGAACGTTACCATGAGCGTCTCCGCCCCGAAATCGAAGCGAGTATTCGTGAGTCGGGCATTACCGATATGGAGATTTACCGGATTGGTAATCGATTGTTCATGATTATGGAGACCGACGAAACCTTCTCGTTTGATGCCAAAGCGGCTGCCGATGCCGCCAACCCAAAAGTGCAAGAGTGGGAGACGTTGATGTGGTCTTACCAACAAGCCCTACCTATGGCCAAACCCGGCGAAAAATGGGTACTCATGAACCAGCTATTTAAGCTGTAATTTATTCATGATTTTCTAAAGCTTCTTTTTTGTCCTTCCGACTGTAAGGAGGAATCTCAAGGCTACTCCCTACGGTCGTAAGGACAAAATCCTTCATTTTCACCTTGATTTAGAAATCCTGTGTATTTCATAATTTTTTTACTGGTATGTAAAGTTTATTTTACAATATGGAAAATCCGTTTTACGTTTGTTGTGTAAAACAAACTTTACACGCTAATGAAAACGAAGTGGCTTTTTCCGCATTCATACCGCCTGATTGGCTGGTTGATTTTTGTACCGTCAGCTACTCTTGGGCTGGCTGCTCTATATGCTGATTTTAATATCTTTTCGTTGGTTGGAGCGCTCTTCAACAAGAAGGAGTTAGCCCAGGAAAAAAACTATAGCCTGAGTGCTTTCTTCAATAGCGATAACATGACTGATGAAGTAGGAGCGATAGGCGTTATTATAGGGCTTCTATTGATTGCTTTCTCGCGCGAGAAAACGGAAGACGAAATGATTAGTCAGCTTCGACTTGAGTCATTACAATGGAGTGTGTATGCTAACTATATTATTTTGGCCATTGCTATTTTGTTATTTTATGATGGCGCATTCTTTAATGTCATGATTTACAACATGTTCACGGTGTTGCTGGTATTTATCATTCGCTTTCGCTGGCTCATGTCTGGCAGCACGATCGTACGTTATGAAAAATCGACTGAAAGTTGAACGAGCCGAGCAAAGTCTGTCGCAGGCTGATCTGGCTGATCGGATTGGGGTGAGCCGCCAAACGATCAACTCCATTGAAGCAGGGCGTTACGTACCGTCGACGATATTGGCCCTAAAACTGGCGCAGGTTTTCGGTAAACCGGTTGAGCATATCTTTACGCTCGAAGAAACGGACTAGCACCTATGCCGAACCTGTATATTCTGGCTGGACCTAATGGAGCCGGGAAAACAACAACTGCCTATACACTGTTGCCCGAAGTCTTACATGTTCGGGAGTTTGTTAATGCGGATGAGATAGCAAGAGGATTATCTCCATTCAACGTTGAAGACGTTGCGTTTGAAGCCGGACGTATTATGCTAAATCGGATTGAACAACTTATGTATCAACATGTCGATTTTGCTATTGAGACAACTCTGTCCACGCGTTCGTATGTGCAAATGATTCAACGAGCGAAGAGGACTGGTTATCAGGTTACGCTTATTTTTATATATTTATCTTCGGCGGAGTTAGCTGTTAGCCGAGTGGCCAAAAGAGTATCAATGGGTGGACACCATATCCCGACTGACGTTGTTCATCGTAGGTACGAGCGGGCATTAATGAACTTGTTTTCGCTGTATCTGCCTATTTGTGATTTCTTTCTGATCGTCAATAATAGCGGTGAAGAACCTATCGAAGTGGCAAAAGGCGGCATATTGGCCAGTGAGACAATACAGAACTTAGTATTATGGAATTCGTTGAAGAATAAGTATGGAAACGGAAACAAAGAAGGAGGACATGGCTGAGAAAATTATGCAAGGTTTTCGACTTGCTCATAAACGGTTGATAGAAAAGGCAAAACGGGAAGATGATTCGTTGGTAATTGAGCGAGATGGAAAACCCATTCGGGTTAAAGCCCGTGATCTGTAAGGTTTAGTATTAGAAGTGGGAATGGCGGACACATAAAAAAGTATGCGTCCGCCATTCCCACTTCTAATACTAAAAAAAGGCGCCTGCTGTGAAGTGGGTGCTTTGGTAGAGCTTTTATGAAAGTTATTTATTGGATGTACGACTATCCAGTGATTAAGCCACAAGTGTTGACGAATCCACGTATATAAAGCTGGCTCTACTACATGATCGAGATTCGGAACCTCACCAAACAGTTTGCTACACACACGGCCGTTTTTGATCTCTCGATCAACGTTGCGAAGGGCGAAACACTGGTTTTATTAGGCACGAGTGGATGCGGCAAAACCACTACACTCAAAATGATTAATCGGCTGATCGAACCGACCAGTGGTTCAATCAGCTTGGGTGGAGTTGATGTGAGGAAACAGCCTGCTTTCGAACTTCGGCGACGGATTGGGTATGTTATTCAGGATGGAGGATTATTTCCGCATTATACAGTTGCCGAAGCCATTGCAACCGTCCCTAACTTACTTGGCTGGCAACCAGAAACTATTCAGGAACGTATTCGCGAATTGATTGATAAACTGCGGCTACCTCAAACGCTGTTGTCTAGGTATCCTGCCGAGTTGAGTGGGGGCCAGCGTCAGCGGGTGGGGTTGGCGAGGGCATTGGCGGTTCGGCCACCTGTTGTGCTGATGGATGAGCCGTTTGGCGCCCTTGACCCTTTTACACGTCGGCAGGTTCGTCGGGAATTATTCGGCCTGAATGAGTTACGCGAAACAACGGTGGTGCTGGTGACTCATGATGTGAATGAAGCGCTGGAACTGGCCGACCGCATTGCCCTGATGGATGCTGGGCAGATTGTGCAGATAGGTACGCCCGATACGTTGCTGAAATCACCTGTCTCTGATTTCGTTCGGGATTTTATGGACGATAAACCCCACCGTTTGCATGACTGATTTCGTGACGTTTGTTCGGGAGCATGCCGATAAATTGCTGGAGCAAACGCTGACGCATATCGGCCTAACGGCTGTGTCTTTATTCCTGGCTCTGTTGTTGGGGGTGCCGCTGGGTATCCTCATTTCGCGTCGCTCACGATTAGCCGGTAGCGTATTAGGTATTGCCGGTGTGTTACAAACGGTTCCTAGCGTGGCCTTACTTGGTTTCCTGATTCCAGTTTTAGGTATCGGGGTTGGCCCCGCACTGATGGCGCTTTTTCTGTATGCGCTTCTGCCTATAATCCGAAATACATATGTAGGCATTAAGGAAGTGGATGCGTCGGTGAAAGAGGCCGCTCGTGGTATTGGCATGACCGATGGGCAGGTATTAACAAAAGTGGAGTTACCGCTTGCCCTGCCTGTGATTTTCGCGGGAGTTCGGACCGCAACGGTCATAAATGTAGGGGTAGCTACGCTGGCAGCTTATGTGGCTGCCGGTGGATTGGGTGAATTTATTTTTAGCGGTATTGCCCTTAGCAATGTAAATATGATGCTGTCGGGTGCTATTCCGGCAGCCTTATTAGCGGTTGGTTTCGATGCGGCTCTCGCCCGATTGCAGCGATTGTCGGTACGGAAGCTTCGCGTTGGTGCATTGGTTTTTGTACTACTTGTGCCGTTTTTATCCGCTTTTTACTGGCTATCGGGTCAGCAGGACAAGTTGGTGGCCGGATTCGCGCATGAGTTTTACGGTCGGGCCGATGGCTACCCTGGTTTACAGAAAACGTACGGTCTGACCCTTCGCCCGCGCCTGATCGATCAGAACCTGATGTATGAAGCCATTCATCGGGGCCAAGTCGATATCATTAGTGGTTACTCGACCGATGGACGAATTAAAGCGTATGATCTGCTGGTATTGACCGATAATCGGTATGCCTTTCCACCCTACGATGCGGCCCCGGTTATTCGACAGACAACATTGAATCGTTTCCCAGCGTTAGGGCAAATCTTGAATCGGCTGGCTGGTCAGTTGACTGATTCGGTTATGACAGCACTGAATTATCAGGTCGATTATCAAAAGCAGTCGACGGAGGCTGTGGCGCGTAATTTTTTAAACCAGATTGGCTTATTCAAACCGCCACAACCGGGCGAACGCGATGAAACGGTTGTGATGGGTTCGAAAGTATTTACGGAGCAATACATTCTGGCCGAAATGTACCGGCAATTGATCGAAGGACATACACAACTTCGGGTCGTTACCAAAACGGGGCTGGGAGGCACTCAAATCTGTTTCGATGCCTTGCGAACTGGAGCGATTGATTTTTATCCAGAATACACAGGTACGGGATTGCTGGTGGTTTTACAGCCTTCAGCGAGCGTGTTGGATCATCTGCCGATGCAATCGGATACAATTTATCAATATGTCCGGCAGCAATTCCAGCAACAGTATCAATTGGATTGGCTGAGGCCGCTAGGCTTTAACAATAGCTATTGCCTGATGATGCGACGCGAGCAAGCTAATCAATTGGGGATTAAGACTATTGAGGATTTGGTGGACTATCTGGCAAATAAATAGAACACGGATTTTTATGATGATTATCATTGACCCAGATCTTAATCATCGTAAAAGTCTGTGTTCTATTTATTTAAGCCTGTTGTAGCAATGTCAGCCAGGCGTCTTTCACATTGTTATCGGCCAATAATTTTTTAGCCCGAAGGTGTAGCAAATCGGGTAAGTACTGGCAACCGTATCTGGCTTCTTCGAATAACTCATGTAGAATTCCCGATTCCCGATAGGTACTGATTTCCTCTGATGTAGGCAGAGTCGAAAAACTGCCCAATTTTCCCAGATCATTGCCGGATAAAATGGCGCTGTTTCGAATTGAATCCGGAAGCTGATCAACGCCAATCCCCACTTTCGGGCGGGTCACTTCAAATAGGGCGTCGCCTTGCGCCCGTGCATACCAGTCTCCGCCCATACGACCGATCAGATCAATCCGGTGAGGATCAATCAGACCTGCCTCATCGAAAATAGTATCCTGAAAATGAGCCATAACAATTTCGCAGACGACTAAATGCCCTGCTCCAGGTAAGTCGGCCTGTTGGTTCATCGGAATGATCTGCCGGACCAGGCATTCGTAGGACGCAGGTGATTCGGCAACGCGGGGTGGACGGACCCGATCTGAGGGGATGGCTGTGAAGCCGCCTTTTTCGAATTCATTGATGCCCCGTTCAAATTCGGCACTAGTAAGCGACATCTGCTCAACCATCGCATAGTTGACAATATTGATCACCACTTCGCCTACTTCACCCAGATTGAGTAATGTGTGCTTTTTGTGTCCACGTCGGTTAATGGTTGGAATAAAAATCAACGTCGGTGGGTTGTATCCGGCGATATTGAAAAAACTGAACGGACTCAGGTTCACATTGCCTTGCGAATCAACGGTACTGGCAAACGCAATGGGCCGTGGCCCTACAGTACCGATCATGTACCGATAAAATTCGTTTGGGGCTAAGTCGGCGGGGTTGACGGTTTTCATGAATAGAGTTTACCTGCTACTTCACCAAGTTCAATGATACTATGTTTGTTTCGAGCTGTAGCGCGGAACGTTACCTGATCGCCATCGACCAGGAAGGTTCGGGTTACAGATTCGGAGATATGCAGCGGATGTTCACCGTTCCAGCTTAGTTCAAGTAGTGAACCGTAGCTACCTGGCAAATGGTCCGACGTTTCGGGCCCCGAAATTGTACCCGTAGCCAGCACATCACCAACATTCAGGTTGCAGCCATTAACGGTATGGTGCGCAATCATTTGTGCAAAACTCCAGTAAAGATAACGGGTATTAGTACGGCTGATACAAATTTCGGTGCTATCGGCGGGTTGTAGCCAGATTTCCAGATCAATGTCGAAATGAGCCGGGTAATGGCTTCGCAGATAGGGTAGGGGCGTAGGTTGCTGCGTTGGGCCTGCTACACGAAACGGCTCCAGATCCGCAAAAGGAACCACCCAGGCCGAGATACTGGAGGCAAAATTTTTACCCAGAAATGGGCCCAGCGGCTGGTACTCCCACCGCTGTATGTCACGGGCCGACCAGTCGTTGAAGAGCGTAATCCCAAAAATATAATCTTCGGCCTCAGCTACCGAAATAGGTTCGCCCAATGGATTTGATTTTCCAATAACCAATCCCAGTTCCAGTTCAAAATCCAGCTTCTGCGACGGTCCGAAAACGGGTTGTTTATCATCGCCAAGGAACTGCCCATTCGGTCGGCGAATAGGCGTGCCAGATACCACGATGGAGGAAGATCGACCATGGTAAGCTACCGGCATATGCCTATAGTTGGATAGCAACGGTTCGGCATTGGGCCGGAACATACGCCCTACATTCTCGGCATGATGGATGCCCGCATAAAAATCAGTGTAGTCGCCAATGCGAACCGGCAAGTGCATCTGTACCCGCGATTGGTGAATAAAAACCTGATCATGCACATCGGCAAAGGCGTGGGCTTCAGCGGCTAAAAGCTCTTTCAGTCGTTGCCGAACAGCAAGATGCGTAGGCTTCCCCAGGGCGATGAACGCATTCAGTACCGGTTGAGCAAATACGGCCGGGTCAATGGCCAGATCGTTGAAATAACCTAGCAACCCAACCACTTCCAGATCAAGCACATAATTGCCGTGTTTGAACCCGACGCGGGGCGAAGCAATGCCATAACTGAAAATGCCGTACATAGGTAATGCGTAATGCGGGTGGAAACCCGCAACTGTAGTTGTCAAGCGCGGGTTTCCACCCGCATTACGTCAATCACTGATATTGCTATAAATCGAATCCATAATTCGGACGAAATGCTGGTAGTCTTCGTCGCTCAGATCGCCCCAGCCTTTGCGTCGCATAGCGGATACGACAGGTAAAACTTCATGGTATTTGGCCTCTCCCATGTCGGTCAGGTACACCAGGAATTTTCGGCGATCCGTATCGGTCATGCGTCGTTCGGTAAGCCCTTTCTGCGAAAGCAGATCAATAATCCGGGTAACAGTCGGCGCATCTTTGGTGGTTATTTCCGAAATCGTATTCTGACTGATGCCAGGGTTTCGATAAAGATGGTCAATCACAACCCACTGATCGACAGTTAGATCGAAGCCTGCATCGTTGAATTGCTTTTGCAGGGCGTTCCGAATCTTCTTGATTGTGGTATCAATCTTAAAAAAATAAGCACGCGTGTCAGATGGATGCGTCACGATTAATGATTAATGAATAATGTACGATGTACAATGGCCTGGTTATGAGTCTCTATTTAAGTAAGAGCTGAATCGGCAGTCCAAAATTATACATTATCCATTACACATTCGGGGTTGCCCGTGCGATTCATTTGCAGGAGTTCGTCCAGCACCGATTCAATTTGCGGTACAGAATGATAAAGCTGCTCGTAGCTGTCGATCACAAAATACTGCTCCTGAAAATGGTCGATGATATAGGGTGTTTTGAGCAGGATTTCGACATTATACGGCACGCGTTTAGGCACGGGACTGTACAAACTGTACGTTGTTTCGCCCAGCGACGACAGGATTCCCCCGCCATAAATCCGCAGTTCGCTGCCTTCCTGAATTAACCCGAATTCGACCGTATACCAGTACAGTCGGGAAATCATGGCAATCGCTTCTTCGCTCTCGATGTGATGTAGGGCAATGCGGCTAAGAGCGGCCAGAAAATCACAGAACGCCTGATTTGATAGCATGGGTACATGCCCGAAGGTATCATGAAACATATCGGGTTCGGGGAGGTACTCCAGTTGGTCACGCCGACGAAGCCAGGTTGTAGCCGGGAAATTCCGGTTGGCCATCAGTTCAAAAAACGTCCGGTTCGGAATCAATCCTTCAACAGCGCAAACCCGCCAATCTGTCAGGGCCTTCAATCGTGGGTTCAAATCCCGTTCAAAATCCGGTATACGGTCGGCCCGAAAGCCCGTCGCAACAATTCCATCCAGATACGCCTGACTTGCCTTACCGGGCAACTGGGCCATCTGCCGTTCGAACAACAGCCGCCAAACGGCCTGATCGTCGGGAGTATACTGGGAATAGGTCTGGTTCATTTTAAAGAGCGAAAGAATGAAAGAGCGAAGGGGCAAAAGAAGGGTATAGAATGGAATCACTCATTCACTCTTTCGCTCTTTCACTCATTGTTAAAGTGTTCCCCGTAAGGCTTGTTCACGTTCGATGGCTTCGAAGAGGGCTTTGAAGTTGCCTTTGCCGAAAGAGCGGGCTCCTTTTCGCTGAATGATTTCGAAGAAAAGCGTAGGGCGTGGGCAAATGGGTTTGGTGAAAATCTGAAGCAGGTAGCCTTCGTCGTCGCGGTCGGCCAGGATACCTAACGGGCGTAGGGTATCAATTTCTTCGTCAATTTTACCAACGCGCTGGGCCAGCTCGTCGTAATACGAACTTGGTACGCTCAGGAACTCAACTCCCCGTTCGCGCAGTGCCAGTACCGTTTCCACTATGTTGTCAGTGGCCACCGCGATGTGCTGTACACCCGGTCCGCCATAAAAGTCCAGATACTCTTCAATCTGCGATTTCTTTTTACCTTCGGCGGGTTCGTTGATCGGGAATTTGACGCGACCGTTTCCATTGCTCATTACCTTGCTCATCAGGGCCGTATATTCCGTTGAAATATCTTTGTCATCGAACGAAACGAGTTGCTGGAAACCCATCACATCGTGATAAAAATTCATCCACACATTCATCTCGTGCCAGCCTACATTCCCGACCATATGGTCCACATATTGTAAGCCCACATCGCTTGGATGGTAGTCAGGTTGCCAAGTCTCATAGCCCGGCAGAAATACGCCCTTGTAGTTGTTGCGCTCCACAAAAATATGCACCGTATCGCCATAGGTATGAATGCCTGAACGGACAACGTACCCCGTATCATCCTGTTCACGAGTAGGTTGCATAAATGGCCGGGCTCCCCGGTTAACCGTTTCTGTAAAAGCCCGGGTTGCGTCATCGACCCATAGAGCGACTACCCGGACGCCATCGCCATGCTGGTCGATATGGCGGCCTATGTCGCTATTGTCATGTAGGGGTGAAGTTAGCACGAGTCGGATTTTATCTTGCTGGACCACATACGATTCGCGGTCGCGCAATCCTGTTGACAAACCCGCATGGGCAACAGGCTGAAAACCAAAAGCGGTCTGGAAATAATGAGCCGACTGCCGGGCGTTGCCTACGTACAGTTCAAGATAATCCGTGCCATTGAGGGGTAAAAAATCCACCTGGCTGGTTGGAGAAGTCGTTTGGGGTTCTACGAGTTCGAGGGTTTCCATAGTTGTTTGTTGATGTTTGTAGCGCGGGTGAAAACCCGCTACGTTATAGCTAAATCGCGGGTTTCCACCCGCGTTACTCCAGCCATGATTTATAGTATTTACCGTCGTCAATGCGGAGTGCCTGTTCGGTCAGCATAAGGGGCCGGAACGTATCGACCATGACGGCGTATTCCTGCGTTTCTGTCTTGCCAATACTGCGCTCCATAGCACCCGGTGCCGGGCCGTGTGGAATACCACCGGGATGCAGGGTAATGTGTCCCTGAGCAATGTCGTTCCGACTCATAAAATCACCATCGACATAATAAATAACCTCGTCGGAGTCGATGTTGGAATGATTGTAAGGTGCCGGAATTGCCAGTGGATGATAATCGAACAGCCGGGGCACAAACGAACAGACGACAAACGAATCGGTCTGGAAGGTCTGATGCACTGGCGGGGGTTGATGAACGCGTCCTGTAATGGGTTCGAAATTTAAAATGGAGAAGGCATACGGATAATTGTACCCATCCCAGCCGACCACATCGAATGGGTGCGAAGCGTATACCAGCGAATGAAGCGCGCCCTGCTTTTTGATTTTGATCAGAAAATCGCCCGTTTCATCATGCGTTTCAAGATCGCGTGGCTGTACAATATCCCGCTCGCAGAAGGGGGCGTGTTCGAGCAATTGACCGAAATGATTTCGATACCGTTTGGGGGTATAAATCGGTGAATGCGATTCAACATATAACAATCGGTTGTTGTCGCTATCAAACTCGATCTGGTAAATCATCCCCCGCGGAATAATCAGATAGTCGCCATACTGAAAAGGAATTGTTCCCAGCAACGTTCGCAATCGGCCAGTGCCTTTATGCACAAATAGCAGTTCATCGGAATCGGCATTTTTGTAGAAATAACTGGTCAGCGATTGACGTGGGGCTGCCAGACCAAAAATCAGATCGTTGTTAACCAGTAGTGGAGTCCGGCTTTCCAGAAAATCGTCGGCTGGTTCGATCGTGAAGCCAATCAACTTCCGCGACAGCATATTTTTCGCGACGGCCAGTTTTGGCGTTACATCAACGCTATCGAGCACTTCACGTACCATCGTCGGTCGGTGAACGTGGTACAGCAGCGACGACATACCCTCAAAGCCAATGGTTCCAAACAGTTGTTCGTAGTACAAGCCTTGCCCGTCGGGCTTAGCGAACTGCGTATGCCGCTTGGGAGGAATCTGGCCGAGGGTATGATAAAAAGGCATGTTCTTCGAAATATATTTAGTTGTTGTAGCAACTATTGTTTAGCATACAATTATAACGACAACTAAATTAAATAGTATATTGTTTAGAAAAATTTCTATTAAATGGTGTTCTGTGGGATAAAGTGCGTTGTAATTCAGTTTAGATGATAGTACATAGCCCTTTTTTCTAATTTTGGGCTGAACTCAATTCGCGATAAGGTTTTGCACAGAGATGCATGGAGGAAAAGGAGATGTACAGCGTTCTTCTTTGAATCGTTTAGGTAAGCATCTTTGTGGAATTCCCTTCTCTCAAAAGATAACTAACGACTAGAAATGCAACCTACCCTTTTGATTCTGGCGGCTGGTATGGGTAGCCGCTACGGAGGTATCAAACAGCTTGATCAGTTTGGGCCAAATGGCGAAACCATCATAGATTACTCACTTTTCGATGCAATTCGGGCTGGTTTCGGCAAGGTTGTGTTTATTATTCGGGAAGAACTTCGGCAGGATTTCGAAGAGGTTTTTGGCGCGAAGCTGGCCGGTAAAATCGAGATAGATTATGCCATTCAGGCACTCGACTCCTATGTGCCTGCTGAAGTTGGCCCTGTTAAGCGGACGAAACCCTGGGGGACTGGGCATGCCATGCTCTGTGCTAAAAATCATACGCAAACACCTTTTGCGGTAATTAATGCCGATGATTTTTATGGCCTCGAAGCGTTTCAGCTTATCAGCGACTTCCTGACAACCGATACGGATGACGAGCTTCATGCTATGGTCGGCTATGAAGTTAAGAATACGCTTTCCGAAAATGGGTCGGTATCGCGCGGTGTTTGCGAAGTGGCTGAAAATGGCAACCTGATTTCGGTAATCGAGCGGACGAAAATCTACGAAACGGAGAAGGGTGAACAGCCAAAGATTGTCTTTGAAGAAGCGGATGGACTAACTCCATTATCGCCCGAAACTCCGGTTTCGATGAATTTCTGGGGCTTCAAGCCGAGTGTATTCCCACTGGTGCAACACCAGTTTGAGAGTTACGCCATTGCCAACATCGACTCACCAAAGGCTGAGTTTTACATACCTACGGTGATGACTAATCTGATCGAAACCGATACGGGGCATTGTAAAGTATTCCGTAGTCGGTCGGCCTGGTTTGGGGTAACCTATCCTGACGATAAGCCAACGGTGCAGGCTGCCCTGAAAAAACTGCATGACGAAGGGGCTTACCCGGCTAAACTTTGGTAAAGTGGTTTATGATATATGGTTTATGGTAGCACATTCAAAAGCTATGTTGAATCTGCTACCATAAACCATATTAATTGTAAGCTCGGATGATAATTGACAGGGAAATACCTCCCAAGACTACCAGCAGCCAGAGTAACCAGCGAGCCATACCGGGAGAAGAATCTTCCTCGCTATAAATTGATTCAGAGCGTATTGGGCTGGGTACCGTATCGATTAACTCATTCAACTTGTTTAGCTCTGGATCGCTGGCCAGTAGTGAGCCGAGGCCGGAGGGAAAGGCAGAAGCTACATACTCTCCCTGACTATTGAGCAAATCAGTTAAGCCAGACAGGCCATGGTATTCATTGCTCATCTGCTCACTCAACAGGCTGAGCAGAACAGAAGCTGTAAGGTTCGTTATCGTGGCAGACGAGAATTGACGGACCCCACTATAAGCGGCCAGTCTGTTGGTCAACGTCCTGCTTTTTTCTTCAAAAATGCCCTGTACAAGCGTTGCTCCCGTTTGCATAACGCTACTGGATTCCTGCTGATTGATAAGCCATTCAGCTAATTGGTTCATTAAGTTATCAATGGGGGTAAGCATTTCATCTTCCTCTGGCGGCATTAGTTCGCCCAGTAAATCCATGATTAGAATAGCCCCACTTGGTTCGGACGATTTTTGAATCAAGCCACTTAAAAGAGCGGATAGCGCCCCCTCAAATGTCTTTTGTGTGTGCTGTTGGCTTTCATCCAATAGGTTGCTAACCTGACTAACGATGCGGCTGTCAAGATACCTGTTGGCTGATTCTAACAGATTTATGGACGACATGTGAACGACAAGTTAAGAGCAATAGCTAGTCATGAATGGGCGATTATAGGTGACCTAAGGCACTGGAGAGCTTGGTACGCAGTTAGACGCTTTGCCTGTTTTTAGTCACAGGACATGCGTTGAATTTATACGTAAAGGCGTTTATCGATACTTTAACTGGTCAGAAACGTATATAAAAAAACTGCTGTTGACCGGACTAGCCAGTCAACAGCAGTTTATAAAGCGAGTAGTTAATTGATTAACTAGTCCGTTCCGGGAATTTTTCGACAATACGCTCGGCTTCTTTGGTAAGCTGAGCGGTAATACGCGAGGGGTCAGCTACCGCATTTTGAACCGATCCGCGCCAGACCAACTTGTGTGTTCTGGCATCGACCATATCGACAACCAGGGTCCCTGCCTGGTATTGCTCCTGCGTGTATTGCGTACCTCCCCAGCCCCACCAGCCAGGACCCCATCCGCGATAACCCCAGCGGCCCCATCCCAGGTAAGGACCATAAAAAGGCGAAGTCGGATTGGCAACGGTACGGGTTTTGTTTTCTACGAAGAAATGGTAGCCAATTATCAAATCGGGTTGCGAGTTACTCTCGGTCAGACCTTTCTGCCGTAGTACATCACTCATCGTATTTTCGACACTTTCAGTAGCCAGCTGATTATAGTAGAGCGGATTCTGTCCTGCCTTAACGTCTGAGTCCATCCAGGCGAACGTTTTATATTTACTAAAATCCGCTTGACTACTGCTATCAACCGCCACGCGAGGGGAGCAGCCGAAAGACGCAGCCAATAAGCTTACAACAATCAATAACCGTTTCATAACGCTGTTCATTTAGTATGCCTTCTAAACGAACTGTTCTAGGAAAGGTTTGCTTTTCAGAGGGCTCTCTGTTAGAGAACGGGGTGCTTTTTATGCCACTGGGTAGCGTCCTGATAGGCTTTGGCAACAGCCAGTACTTTGCCTTCTTCAAAAAGCTGGCCCATAAACGTAATGCTGGTCGGCAGATTCTGTTTGGTAAATCCGTTAGGAAGAACCACACAGGGATGACCCGTTAGGTTGGTTAGTGTCAGGTTTCCACCAGCGTAGGCTGGCGACACATACACATCCAGCTTGGCCGCTTTTAACTGGGCTGCCATGTCATTGATGAGTTTGGTACGGGCCCGGTTGGCCTGAACGTATTCAACGGCGGGTACAAAGCGTGACGAACGAAACGAGTTGGGCCAGGCATTTTTGGTCTGCCGGGTCAATAAATCGTCCCGACCTGAGCGGGTTAATTCGTCGAAAGCTGCGGCCGCTTCAACGCCCAGCAAAAATGAAATCCGGTTGGCAGGTACGCTCGTGGGCAAGTCGAAGGGAACCAGTTCTGCTCCCAGATCACGCAGGGTTTGCAGCGTTAGCGAATCATTGGCGCGATTGGGATAGTTGCTTTCAAACGCCTTTTTTACATAGCCAATCCGCATACCTTTCAGCGTGGTTAAGGGAGCATACCGGAAAGGCGCAGCCATAACTGTCGGGTCGGCGCCATCGGGGCCATAAATCGCGTTGAAAACCAGTGCGCAATCCTCTACCGAAC
>Ga0209933_1000506_pt1 | contig 68167 bp, 59 predicted proteins | sample ThiBiot_300_biof_FD_183944 | JGI IMG/M metagenome (GOLD analysis project Ga0209933, IMG submission 183944) | Wastewater bioreactor microbial communities from Cape Town, South Africa - Thiocy_cont_300_biof (SPAdes) | ecosystem: Engineered > Bioremediation > Thiocyanate > Unclassified | place...
GAAGCGGGCAACGGATAGTTTGGTATTGAGTGCCAGTACCAAACTGCTGGGGCTACATATTGATCGTCTGCTTTATCGGGAATCCTACGGCGATTCGCTGGCTGGTTTCCGGATGTCGCTCAATACGTCGGGTGTCCATCTGCCCGAACTGACCCGGATCACTAGTCCTATGATCGCGGCCAATCTGGAAGCCGGTTATGCACAGCCCATCAGGGCACGGGTAGCAGGGAATCAGTACGCATCGGTCGGTATGATGCAATTGCACTACAAAGACTTAAAAATCCATCTGCTTAGCCCGGCCGATACAACAAAAAAAACGCTGCTTACACGGTTTAAAAACTTCATTGTGGGCCAGGTAATTCGCAAAAAGAATGAAGCAGATTCGCGTATTTTTTATGACCGTGACCCGCAGGTCTTTATTTTTGGGTACTGGATCAAAACCATGCTAAGTGGCGTCATGACCAGTGCGGGTGTCAAGCGGAATAAAAAATACCACGATAGCTACTTGAAACTGAGTCAGCAGCGACCATTGCCTGCCGAACTGGAGTAGCTTTTCTACATGATCTGTTCACTATGAAGTATTTGCTTATCCTTGCGTTATGCGTATCTATCCAGACTGTTGCGCAGGTACGATTACCCAACAATGAAGCTGGCCAGGTTCAGTATCAGGAGATCATTAAAGTACCCAATCCGAAAGCACCGGCCCGGCAACTGATGGAACAATTTCATGAGTGGGCTGATACTTATTATGCCTCCGACCTCACCGCCGAGCAGCAATATGATCAGGAGCATAATATTCTGTTTGTCAAGTCGATGTACAAAATCCACGACCAGACTATCCGCTATACATTGACTCTTGAAGCCAAGTATGGTCGTTACCGAGCAACTTTAACTGATTTGATCGCTGAAAGCAACGGATTGAGTGCGCCCATCCGGGCCACGAGCAGTACAGTGGCCGAAATGGAACGCTCGGCTGCTGGCAAAACCACCCCAAAAAAAGTGATTGAGCAGACAGTACAGCGGCAAACAGAACTGTATCAGGAAATTGACAAATCTTGCCGGGAAACGCTTGCCAATCTGCGCGAGGCCATGTTGACAGAAATGAAAAAATAATATAGCTCGCTAAGTATCGCAAGGTGCTTCGGACGGCCGAATAGCGTAACAGAAAACCAACTCAAATTTTACCGATGCCGCTCAACACCAACCTGTTCGCAATAGTCCAGAACCGGGCAGGTGGAGCAGTGCGGTAATGTGCCCGTGCAGATGTGCTTTCCAAACGGCATGATCAGCCGATTGATGTTGATCCATTGCCGCTGAGGGACCTGGGCTTCCAGCACCTTCAACGTTTGTTCAGGTTGCTTCGTATGCACATAACCCCATCGATTAACGACCCGATGCACATGAACATCCACGCTGATAGCCGCCTGTCCTGTAGCCACGCCTAAGGCGAGATTGGCACACTTTGGGCCCACTCCTTTCAGGGACGTCAGCGTATCGAAATTGGCTGGTAGTGTGCCCTTAAATTCATGAATGATGCGTTCGGCGATGCCATGCAGAGTGTACGCTTTCTGGTCAGGATAGGTGGTGCCGTATAGTAAGTTAGTCAGGGTTGGAATATCCAGCGCCAGCAACTGTTCGGGTGTACGGGCTTTCTCGAAAAGACGCAACGAAACGGGAATCGTGGTTTCGTCAAGTGTTCGGATCGAGATAATACACGAGATCAACTGTTCGAACAGGGTGTTGTATCCTCGTTCGAACAGGTCGAACATAGCGGCTTTGGGAAAGGGACGGATGGCTTCGTCAATTCGGGAAAGCACAAGGCTGAGGTTGAAATCAGGTTTCATATTCCCTAAACACCGAAGAGACGAAGATGTCACGAAGAGCAACCGAAAATCTCTGGGTACTCTGCGACATTTTCGTCTCTTCGGCGCTTCGGGAATCCTATGCCTTGACAATGACTAGTTCAACCCGACGGTTTTCAGGTCGTTCTTTCAGACTTTTGTTAGAATTGATTGGGCGGGAGGGGCCATAGCCAACCGTTTCAATTCGACCGGCACTGATGCCTTTACTGACCAGGTATTTCTTCACTTCATTGACCCGGTTCCGCGACAACTCCACGTTGGCATCGAATTCGCCCACAATGTCGGTATGTCCTTCCAGTTTGATCTGCATGGTTGGGTTGTCGCGCATCACTTCCGCCAACCGATCCAGTTCAGGATAGGATTCGGGTTTAAGATCGTACCGCGATGCATTGAAATAGATGTTTTTTAGCGTGATTTTCGTGCCCGCTTCAATCGGAACCAGATTGAAGTCGCGCGTCACATCCACGCGATTCGTAGCCAGCGTATCACTTTGGCTAAAATAGCCTCTTGCCGAAACCGTTAAGGCATAGACGCCTTTTCGGCCAACTGGAATCTGGTATTTACCCGTCGGGATATCGCTCCGTACCGAATCGGCAGGATCATCGCCAGTCGCTTCGGCTCCCGAAATCAGTCGATAAGTTACTGTAGCGGCAATTGGATCTTTCGTTTTAGCGTCCCGCGTAATCCCGTTAATGGCCACCTCCGTCGGGGCTTCTTTAGGTTGTGCAGGCGTAGCAGGCTCATCCGTTCCTACGCCGGGTTTAGTGCGGGGAGTGTAGCGAGGTTGCTGTGTTTTTGGTTGTACAGGTACAGGCGTAGGGGCTTTGGGAGTACGCTGCGAGTACTGATTTTTTCGTAATGGATTTATGATATGTACGCCCCAGAAATTGAAGCAGACATAGCCCTTACTGTCTCTACATTCATATAGGTCAAAGGTGGTATAGCCGGGGTCGACCCGTTCGAAATAAGCCACAAAATCAACCCGCTCGCCCGGCTGTACACGCCGACGGGTTTCGGCCGGTATATTCTCAGCTTTAATAAATTTGTAAGATTTCTCGCCCTGATTGACATACAAACGAGCCGTTGGCTGAAAACCAATGTTACTTGTTGAGAGTTCTTCCCCATTTGGCGCTGGAATTGGAAATGGCCAGGGACGGTTTGGGAGCGTCAGTGACTGCCTTTGCGACTCAAATTTCATGTAAATGATTGTATACTGGGCTGTTAGTTCGACCCGCTTGATGGTCACATCGCGGTCGTTTACGTCATCTACACGCGGATTTTCGGTTGTATATTGTACCTGTGCGCGTAAGCCTGTTACGAGCAGAGTCAGGCATAAGGTGGACAGGAGTCTCTTGTTCATTATTGTTTGCGTTTACGGGCACATACCACTAACGATTAGACACTAAAAGCTGTTTCATAGTTTAACCGATAGTTGGAATGATAACCTAAGCCAAATAAGCTGGTCAGTCGGATATAGGTAGTGTAAATAATTGATTTTGCACCGTTTAGCCCCTCGATCCCAATGTTCGTATTGAGTGTATTATGGTTAAATGTACTTATTAGTTAATGGTTATTTTTACTTATGTTATAAGTAGTTTTTTGTATTTTTTCTAGTTTATGCATATTGGGGATTAAGTAGTCAAATATGAATTTTCAAACAATTTATCATGCTTATCGACGTCTAAATAGTTAGGTTAATAGATATTTTATGGATATTTTATTCTTTTAATAACTCATTTATTAATCAATTATTCTAATTAGACATTTATAGTGTACTAGTTGGTCTTGCTTAACAATTTTTTAATTTGTTGTTGACTTTTGTACTTTTGCACTATTATCACTTATGTTTCATTAACAACTTATGAGAAAACTCGTACAGATTAGCTTCCTGCTGCTGATGACGGCACTAGGGGCTTATGCCCAAAATCAGGTGGTTTCGGGTAGAGTTACATCGTCCGATGATGGCAGTGGATTGCCGGGGGTATCGGTCAGTGTGAAGGGGAGCACGCAGGGTACGCTTACCGACGCAACAGGCACCTATCGGCTCACTGTTGGCAATAATGCTACACTTGTTTTCAGTTTTATTGGTTTTACCACGACGGAAGAAGTGGTCAATAATCGGACGACGATCAATGTGGTCCTGAAAACTGACGTCCGGAATTTGAACGAAGTTGTCGTAACGGGTTACGGTCAGCAAATTAAACGTGACCTGACGGGCAACATTGCGAAAGTAAAAGCGGCTGATATTCAGGATCAACCCGTTACCACCTTCGATCAGGCGCTTCAGGGAAAAGCTGCTGGCGTACAGATCAATGCCGGGTCGGGTAAGCTGGGTCAGGGGATTCAGGTTCGGGTGCGTGGTCAGTCGTCGGTATCGGCGTCGAACCAACCGCTGTATGTAGTAGATGGCACGCCCGTTACGACGGATAACCTGAGCTTTAACAGTGCGGCTACCAACCCATTGGCCGATATTAATCCGCAGGACATCGAATCGGTTGATATTCTGAAAGATGCATCGGCTGGGGCTATTTATGGTGCTCGGGCGGCCAATGGCGTGGTGCTGATCACCACCAAAAAAGGGAAAGCAGGGCGCACTAACATCACGTTTGGCGCACAATATGGATCGAGCAAGCCAACTCGTAAACTACAGTTCCTGAATACGGAGCAATACGTGAATTTCTATAATAAAGCGGCTGCTAACTCCGACCGGATTGAAGGGCTTGACCCGGCTGATCCTGACTCCTACAGTTCTTACATGAAGGGCTTCTATGAAACACAAGGGTTGGGAACCTACGGAACACCTCAACAGGTAAGCACCAACTGGGGCGATCTGGCCTATCAGGATGCGCCGTATCAGCAGTACGATCTGAATCTGAACGGTGGTAACGAAAAAACGACGTTTTATATGTCGGGTCAGATTCTGGATCAGAAAGGTATCCTGATTGGTAATGCGCTCAAACGATATTCGGGTCGTCTGAATCTGGATCATCAGGTATCGAGTCGGCTACGGGTGGGTATCAATATGGGCCTGACCCGTACCTTCAATCAGCGGATTTCGGCTGATAACCAGTTTGATAACCCGATGCAGATGGTGGCTCTACCGCCAATGACCCCGTCGATCGATCCGACTACGGGACTACCCGTCGGAACTCCTCCGGGCGACATCAGCATTCCGACCTACTATAACCCAATGATTAACATTGGTAATGCGTACTTTAATACGACAGTCTATCGCACGCTGACCAATGTGTTTGGACAACTTCAGATCGCTAAGGGATTGTCGTTCCGTACGGAGTTTGGCCTGGACGTGCTCAATCAGCAGGAAGAACTGTATTACAACAGCAAAACCCAGCGTAATTTCGGTGCACCACAGGGTATCGGTCAGAATCGATACGTTCGGGTAGAGAACTATACGACTAACAACTTCTTTACGTACAATTTGCTGTTTGGCCGTAGTGTTCTTGACCTGACAGCGGGGATGTCGTATCAGCAGTCGCAGCAAAAGACCAGTTTCACGGAGGGCCGCGATTTCCCATCGGATGCTTATCGTCAGATTATCAGTGCTGCCCGGAAAACGGATGGTTCATCTACGCAAACCGATTACCGCTTCCTGTCGTACTTTGCGCGGGCTAATTACAAATTTTCGGATCGGTATCTGGTCGGTCTAAGCGCTCGTGTCGATGGATCTTCCCGCTTTGGTCTGAACAGCCGTTACGGGTTCTTCCCGGCTGTATCGGGAGGCTGGGTAATTTCGGAAGAAGATTTCCTGAAGAACAACAGTACCATCAGCTTCCTGAAACTGCGGGCCAGCTATGGTCAGACGGGTAATGCCGAGATTCAGAATTTCCCACAATTGGGTCTGTTCACGGGCGACGCCAGTTATGGAACGCTACCCGGTCAGCGGCCATCGCAGCTAGCAAACCCCGACCTGAAATGGGAAACCACCAATCAGTTCGACGTGGGTGTTGACTTTGGCATCCTGAACAACCGCATCAATGGGGAAATTGACTACTACAACAAGCAAACGTCGGGTCTGTTGCTGAGTGTAAACGTACCGGGCACCACAGGATTTGCTACCCAGTTCCGCAACGTCGGTAGTCTGGAAAACAAAGGGTTTGAGTTTGTGCTGAACACCGAAAACCTTACGGGTGCTTTCCGCTGGACGACCAACCTCAATGCTGCTACCAACACCAACAAGATCACCAACCTACAGGGGCAGATCATCGAAGGCGGTATTAATGCCATGAGCCGGGCCGTAGAAGGACAGCCGCTGGGCGTTTTCTTCACGCAGGAGTATGCGGGTGTCGATCCGGCCAATGGCGATGCGCTCTGGTATAAAAACACGAAAAATGCCGACGGGTCGATTGACCGCTCAACGACCAATGTATATGGTCAGGCGCAGCGTGTTGTGGTCGGTAGCCCACTGCCTAAATGGACGGCAGGGATGACCAACACCTTCAGTTATAAAGGGTTTACCCTAAGTGTATTGTTCAACGGTGTATTTGGCAACAAGATCAACTTCTACGGCGTAGGTCGGTATTCGTCGGCCAACGGTCGGTATGAAGACAACCAGACCGTCGATCAGTTAGCTGCCTGGACCCCACAGAATACCAACACCAACGTACCCGAAGCTCGTTTGTACTACAACAACGGGGCTCAGTCGTCCAGCCGCTTCATTCTCGATGGATCGTTCGTTCGGTTGCGTACAGCTACCCTGTCGTACAACCTGCCAAAAGCCCTGATCAATCGGGCGAAACTGAATAACGTTCGGTTGTTTGTGACGGGGCAGAATCTGTTGACGTTTACGAAATATACCGGCTGGGATCCTGAAGTAAACGCCGACTACATTGTATCGAACATTGCTCAGGGATACGATTTCTATACGGCTCCTCAGGCACGCACCATCACGGGCGGTATCAACATCGGTTTCTGATAGCTTCGTTAAAACGACTTTTCAAATGCATTTTTCTATGAATTCATCCATAAAACATTGGTTATACGCTGGAACCGTCGGTATGTTGCTGACGGCCTGCGGCAACCGCCTGAACGTTGTACCAACGCAAAGTATCGAGCAAAGTCAGGCGTTAAATACCGAACAGGACGTACAGATTACGCTGACCGGCGCTTACGACGGTCTGAGTGACGTGAACGTGTATGGCGGAGAAATCCAGTATGCGGGCGATTTGCTGGGCGACAACCGGGATGTCGTATTCGGTGGAACCTATGCGGCCATCGACGAAATCTGGCGGAAGGCTGTCACAACGTCCAACACCTACACCCGCGATTTCTGGCTCGATGGGTACAATGCTATCAACCGGGCAAACAACGTACTCTCGGCGCTGGATAAAGTAGGTCAGTCTAACCGGGCCAATACCGAAGGGCAGGCTCTGTTTATCCGGGGGGCTTTGTATTTTGAGCTGGTGAAAGCGTTTGCCAAAGACTGGAACGACGGTACACCCGCATCAAATCCGGGAGTTCCGCTTGTGCTGACAGCAACTAACAGTGTAACAGAAGCGGATTACCGCGCCCGGAACACGGTTGCCGAAGTGTATGCCCAGGCAATAGCCGATCTCACCAAGGCTGAGAGCGATCTGCCTGCTACCCAGCCAGGGGGGAATGGTTTTGCCACGAAGGGGGCTGCGGCTGCCATGTTGGCCCGTATTTACCTGCAACAGCGGAATTATACCGCAGCGCGCGATGCCGCTAACCGGGTTATTACGTCGGGGCAATATAGCCTTGCATCCAACTTTGCCGATGTATTCAACGATGCTACGAACGGATCGGAACTGATTTTCAAGATTATCGTAACCGACCAGGATGGCGCTAATGATATGAATACCTTCTATGCGTCGGCGCTTAACCAGGGCCGGGGCGATGTGCGGGTGCAAACCAAATTCCGGCAGTTGTATGGTACGGGCGATGTGCGGGGCACCTTCTTCAATACGGCAGGGCAGAACACCTTCACCAGCAAATACAACGATCAATACGGTGATGTGCCTGTGGTTCGTCTGGCAGAAATGTACCTGATTCGTGCTGAAACGAACCTCCGCCTGAATACGGCTGTTGGCGCTACGCCACTGGCCGATGTCAATCTGATTCGGGCCCGATCTAAAGCTACAGCACTCACGTCGGTCGATCTGGCGGCTATCCTGCTGGAACGGCGTCTGGAACTGGCGTTTGAAGGGCAACAACTTGCCGATGTGAAACGTACGGCCGGTACGGTGGGTACAACCGCTTACAATGCCAATAACCTCGTGCTGCCAATTCCTCAGCGGGAGATCGATACCAACAAAAATCTGGTTCAAAATCCTGGTTACTAAGCAGTAACAGCTAATCAATGAGAAAACGAGCGAACTTCCAGACGGAGGTTCGCTCGTTTTGTTTGAATGAATTGACTCCGACTGTGGAGTGCCTGAAATCCTGCTAAATCCACTCTACTAAATCATAGAAGGTATAAAAATCAGTCCTTCCGTCGATGCGGTTCTATGATTTTATGCGTAAACCCGGATTGGTAGAACTAATGGTCGATTAATTCTGTGACAGAATCGTTACCCGTTCGGCCCAGTTTGTTCCGGGCGGAATTTTCATTCGGTTTCCTTGTGGAGTAATCAGGACTTTGGTTGGGTATTCGCCGACCCGGAATTGTTTGATGAAGGCTTCATCGGCCATGACAACGGGAAAGGTATACGCATGTTTTTTCATAAACTCCCTGACGCGTGCTTCGGTGTCGTGTGAGGCCGCAGTAAAAACCACTATGTTGCCAGAGCTCTTTTTTTGTAGATCGGCATAAAAGGACTGGAAACGAGGCAGCTCTTCTACGCAGGGTTGGCACCAGGTTCCCCAGAAATCAATCAATATCCACTTTCCTCGAAGCGTTTTATAGTCGAATACGCTGTTGCTGAGGTCTGTCATCCGAAACGTCTCAGCAGTCTTCAGCTTTTCATTCAGCTTTTTTGTCCAGTAGGTCTGGAAGGGTAGGGCTGAAAAATGAGTTTTCTGGTAGTAGTTCTTAAGCAGGGGCAGATTGCCGGGATCAGCCAGCGTCAGTTCCGTTAGTGCATCTACCGCATTGGTTGTGTCGCCTTTTGCCATCAGGAATTGGGCATACCCTTCGTGAAAATCTTCCTTGCCATCCAGCAGAAACGCAGCTTCGTAGAAATAGGCCGACTTAGCCATCCGGTCAGTATCGTCGGGGCTGAACTGAGAGGCCGCTTTCAAATATGACTCGGCCAGCGTCTGATTTTGCTGGCTTAACGCTTCATTGGCTTTCACAAAATTCGCATAAGCCATCAGGTACCGGAAGTACGCCCGCCCGGCCCGTTGTCTTCGATCATCGGTTTGTGGATAGTAAAACCCATTCACAGCATGCTCAAGCCGACGACGAGTGTGTTCAAACAGGGTGTCGGCCAGTTCAGCATAGGCAGGGTGTGGCTTTAAGGCGGTATAAATCAATAACGCATACCGATCCAGCCGGTTACCGATTTCTTCGTCTGTACGCTCCTGAGCAACCATAAATCCCTTCAATAACTGGTGAAGTTTCAGGCTATTGTTCAGATTGGATTGGATGGCCAGCCATTGGTATAGTGGGTATGTACTGCGTTGAAGGGCCAGATTACCTGAGTATAACTTTTGAAGTAATTGCCGGGCAAAAACGGTATCGGAGGGCGAATGAGTTGACGGAATGAAGCTCTGGGCGAAACTGTCGTGAACCAGAAAGTTTAACAGCTCAGGACTTTCGAGAGCGAGTTGTTGCGCATAGTAACTGGCCGAGTCGAGTTTTTTCTGACCGTAGGCATCCTGAAACTGGTTGAAATGAGTAGCTGCCTGCATGGGTAACGTCTGCGCCTGCGAGAGCAGACCACAAATCAGCAGCAGAAACGTAGCAAGAAAAGGGTAGGGCTTATGCATAAGTGGTTGGCTATAAGTTATAAAAGACTGCTTTGTGTGTTGGTGTATTCAGGAGAATGCATATTTATACGATGCGCTGGCTACCAAAAATCCATAATTTGACGGATGCCCCGTACCTTTGTACTCCAATGCGGATACATCGAATCTGAGTCGCCCGAAAATTGCCCGTATAATGTCTGTAAAGCCCAAAAAAGAACTCGGTCAGCATTTTTTAAAAGACCTTAGTATTGCGCAGCGTATCGCCGAACTACTGACCGGACATGGTGACTATCAGAAAGTGCTTGAGATAGGACCGGGGATGGGGGTGTTGACACAGTTTTTACTGAACGACAGTCGGTTTCAGACGTATGTGATCGAGATTGACCGGGAATCGGTCGATTATCTGAAACAGCATTTCCCGGCACTGGAAGGCCGGATTCTCCCCTCCGATTTTCTGACCATCCGCCCCGACTTATTACCGGCCAAACAACCCGATAGCACGGAGCCCTTTGCCGTAATAGGCAACTTCCCGTACAATATTTCGACCCAGATTCTCTTTAAAGTACTGGACATGCGCGATCGGGTGCCCGAGGTAGTGGGTATGTTTCAGCGGGAGGTGGCGCAGCGCGTAGCATCGGGGCCGGGCAACAAAGACTACGGTATCCTGAGTGTGCTGCTGCAAGCCTGGTACGACATCAAATATGAATTTACGGTTGATCCAGACGTGTTTAATCCACCCCCTAAAGTGTATTCAGGTGTGATTTCACTTCGACGGAACGATAAAACGGAGCTGGGATGTGATGAAAAGAAATTTGTGCAGGTGGTCAAACACGGGTTCAACCAGCGTCGAAAAACACTCCGAAATGCCTTAAAGCCGCTGGGCCTGACTGAAGCGGCCCTTGCCAGTCCCTACCTCGAAAAACGCGCCGAGCAACTCAGCGTGGCACAGTTTGTGGAATTGACAGTATTAATGAGCGAAAGAGCGAAAGAGTAGGCTGGCGTTCCTGCGATAGGCTTTCCTTGTAAAATCACTCTTTCGCTCTTTCACTCTTTCGCTTTTTAAGTCGTGACGTTCGAACTCACCAAAGAATACCTGGAACGAATCCAGTCGGCCATTGATGCGGGCGACGACGCGCTGCTACGCGCGGAGATGGAAGAGCTGTTCCCGGCCGATATTTCGGGTATTCTGGATGAGCTGGAATCCGAATCAGCGCATTACCTTCTGAGTTTGCTGGACAAATCGGTAGGGGCCGAAATTCTGGCTAATCTCGATCCTGCCGAACGAACCAATCTGTTAAAGCTCTTTACCTCCGAAGAACTGGCCCCATTCATCAACCAGATGGATTCGGACGACGCCGTTGACTTGCTTAATGAGCAGCCTATTCAGGTGCGTGAGGAAGTCATGGGGCTACTGGAGGATCGCGAACAGGCTCGGTTTATTCTGGACCTGCTGCATTACGAAGATGGCGTAGCGGGTAGCCTGATGCAGAAAGAGTTGATCAAGATCAACGTCAATCTGACGGTGAATGCCTGCATCGAGGAAATTCGGAAACAGGCCGAAGATGTCGAAAACGTGTACGCAGTGTATGTGGTCGATGACGTAGGCAAACTACTGGGCCTGGTATCGCTGAAGAAAATCGTGCTGGCCCGTAAGAATGCTAAAATTGCCGATATCTACGACGAGGATGTCGTCTTTGTGGAAACCTACCGACCCGTTGCGGAAGTGGCCGAGGTGATGCAAAAGTATGACCTGGATGCTGTTCCGGTCGTCAATGTGCAGCAGCGCCTGCTGGGGCGGATTACCATTGATGACGTCGTCGACGTGATTACTGAACAGGCCGAAGAAGACATCCAGGTGATTTCAGGGTTATCGGGCGAAGTAGAGGAAGACGACAATGTCTGGCAGCGGTCGAAAGTACAATTGCCCTGGCTGGTGGCGGGGGCTGTAGGAAGTTTGCTGGCGGCTACGGTGATCAACGGATTTCAGAGTGAACTGGGAAAAGTGGCGGCACTGGCTGCCTTTATTCCGATCATTGGATCGACGGGTGGGAATGTGGGCATTCAAACCTCGTCACTTATTCTGCAAAGCCTCACCGATTCTACGGGGCTGAGTATGACAATGGCCAAACGGCTTCTGCGTACATTGCTGGTCGCTATTATCAATGGCTTAGTCGTTGGCCTGATTGCGGGGACGTATACGTTTATTATTGGCGAACCCCGACTGTTTTTTGTGGTGGCTATCTCGTTGCTGGCTGTAGTTTTACTGGCTTCGTTTATGGGTACCGTTACCCCCTTGGTCCTCAATCGGATAGGGGTAAACCCGGCGGTAGCTTCCGGCCCATTTATTACCACTGCTAACGACCTTATCGGCATCGGGGTCTATTTCCTGATTGCGCAGGGGCTATTGGCTGAGGTATAGAATAGAAGCGTTAATTTAATCAGGATAGACGAATACGTTCTACACCGTTCCGTAGTAGTCAAAACTCTTTTGGTAATAACGAGAGTTTTTATAGATTGTAGTTGATCTTATTAAAATGGTTTACTATTTAGTAGATTTTTTATAAATTAGCTCTTCGATAATTCAAGTTAACAGCGTGCCTAAGCTACTGATCTACCGGGCTGTCTGGATATTTACTATATTCGGAACAGATATTTTTGAGAATCGTAAACATGTTCATATAGGTCGAAAGGGGACCGAGCAACTTTGTAAAGTATGGCTGGAGCCTGATGTTGAGATGGCGAAATCGGGCGAGTTGTCATTAAGTGAACAGCGGGAAGTTTTGCAGATCACAGTGTTATATAGAGAAGAATTGATTCAGCAATGGGAACAATTCCTATCTGGGCAGAAAGTGGAAATTATAAAAATCAATTGATATGGTAAGCGTGAAACCTCCGGTTGAAGGATATTGGGATGTTGTACCTAAGGTACAATCGATCAGTTTTCCGGCCAATAACCAGTTACGGGTTGAACTGGAAGATGGGCGTGCTATCATTATGCCCCTTGACCGTTTCCCAAGTATCCAAAAACTAACTCCAGAACAACGGCTATATTGGTATAAATACGGTAATGGCTTTTCGTTTGACGATGCTGACGAAGTTATTCATATTGAACAGATTCTGGGGAATTTTAACCTGTATCGTCATGAAGCCTAATTCAAGCTCATGACGATCCGCTTTGCCACTCCGGCCGATGCGCCAGCCATTCTGGCAATCTATGCGCCGTACATTACCGATACGACCATCACGTTTGAATACGACGTACCATCGACGGATGCCTTTACGGAACGTATCCGATCCATTCAGCAGCAACTTCCGTATCTGGTAGCCGAGGTTGATGGTCGTGTGCTGGGATATGCTTATGCCTCGAAGCACCGCGACCGAACGGCCTATCAATGGTCAGTCGAGACGTCGGTGTATGTGCATCCCGATGGGCACCGAAAAGGAATTGCCCGCCAGCTTTATACCAACTTGTTCGCCTATCTGCGCCAGCAGGGATATTACAACGCCTATGCGGGCATAACCTTACCGAATCCGAAGAGTGAAGCGTTTCACCAATCAATGGGTTTCGAGCCAGTTGGGGTTTACCGAAATATTGGGTATAAAATGGGAGCCTGGCATAGTGTAGCCTGGTTTCAACTCCTCCTACAACCACATCAACTGAACCCACCTGCGCCTACATCCATACGTTTGATAGGGCCGCCTAGATAGACCGACTGATCGCTATTGCCTGACGGTATTGAACTCAATATTAAGCAATTGTTAACATTGGTGTTATCGATTTAATATGACCCTAACGTTATCTACTTTTGTGCGTAATTCTACTTAGAAGATACCGTAGCAGGTTATAGTTGTGAATCGCATACTACTCTTTACTGTACTGACGATCAGCCTTGTTTTAGGCTTGGCCGGACGTACACAGGCGCAAACGTCGCTTACCCCCTCTACGCCAACGGGAACCTGGCTGATTGGTACACTGGTGCTGCCGGGCGGTGAAAAAAAATGGGGTGGTTTTGCTGAAATACAGGCTCGGGGCAATGGAATGTTCCAGCAGTTCTTTTACAATGAATTGAAAGGTGGTGTCAGTTATGATGTCGATAAAAACTTTTCGCTGATGGTAGCGGGTGGGCGGTATGCAACCTACGATTACCAGGATTTATCGGCGGGGCCACTCAACACCGAGAAACGGCTGTGGGAGCAATTGACCGTCAACCAGTACTTGTCGCGACTCAAATTTGAACACCGATACCGGATTGAACAGCGGTGGTTTACCTATCGGGATGGCAGTACACCCTTTCGAAACCGAATTCGTTATCGATTCAACACGTTCATCCCACTGAACAAGCACACCATTACGGATAAAACCGTATTCCTGTCGATTTACGACGAGATTTTTCTTAATCCGGTTGGGCCTGTCTTTGAGCGAAATCGCTTTTATGTGGGCGCTGGCTACCAGTTCGACTCGCAGTGGATTTTGCAGGTTGGTGCGGTCAATCAGACTAACTATAATCCGGCCACGTTTGAAAGTGGCGTGTTTTCTCCTCAGACCGCTACGGGTAAAAACAATCTTGTCATTGGCTTGATCTATCGTCTGAAACGCCATAGTGATTCGGAGAAGCTGCCGACACAGCCTGATTAGTGATGAACTAGGATGCGCGGCCGATGCAAATCTCATGAACACCGTCTGCTGCCTGATAGGCAATCCGAAGTCCGTAGCTATCGCAGATTTGCCGGACAATAGACAGCCCTAACCCAACCGAATCAGGACCGGAGCTTTCCTTCTTAAATCGTTCAAAAAGCCGTTCTGGCTCCGTAGTCAGGGCTCCTCCGGTGTTACGTAGGCATAGCTGATCAGGCGTAGACGCCAGTTCGATACGGCCGTTGGGCTGATTATGTTTGATGGCATTGTTGACCAGATTCGTTACCAGACTATCGGCCAGGGCGGTTGGTAAACTAACCTCAAACGGAACGACCGGGCCTACCTGAATTGAAAGGTGTTTGAACGACAGCACATCGTCCATATCGGCTAGTTTCTGGGCCAGCAGGTTGGCTAAATCAATGCACTGGCTGTCGTTGAACTGGCGATTCTCGATTTTGGCCAGCAGCAATAACCCCTGATTTAACCGGGAGATACGACGCGAAGCCTGATAGATGGTTTCAATCCAGTGCGTTTGCGATTCGGAAAGCGACTCGGTTTGAATCAGCTGTTCCACTTTGGCATTAATCAGCGCCAGCGGGGTTTGAATTTCGTGTGAAGCGTTTTCGGTAAACTCTTTGAGACTCCGGTAATCCTGTTGCATCTTGGCCGCCATTTTCTGAAGAACGTCATTCAGTTCATTGAATTCTGTAATGGTGGTTGGGCTAAGGTCCAGGGACGAATTGGTGCTAAGATCGAATTGCTTGATGCGGGACAGAGTCTCGTAGAATGGATACCAGAGCTGACCGGATAGCCGTCGCTGAAACCAGAACATACCCAATAGCAGCAAGCCTAGAAAAACCACCATCGTTGCCGTAATGACTTCAATGAGCCGATAGGTCTGAATCAACGACTTACGAATCGAAACCCGGTGCATAACCCCATGAATCGGTTCGTAAAAGGTCAACTGCCGAAACGGAGTAAGTTCGTTATCATACCGATTAAGAATTAAGGTATCCCTAAACGATTCTCTGACGGACTGGCGCTTGCTGACGGGCACTACCTCAATCTTGTTTTCAACGAAATACGGACTACTCGACCAGGTATTGTGTATACGGACGTAGGTTTCAAAATCCCTTCGTTCGACCCGCAACCGGCTTTCAACCTCTTCGTAGATCAGTAACCGGATTATCTGGTAAAAAGCCAGCGCCGTCAGCAGGTAGATGACCAGCGAAAACGCTAAGTAAATCCGGTTGGTTTTGGCGAGCAGTTTCAAGGCTGACTGAATTTATAGCCAATCCCATAAATTGACTGAATGTAGTCGGCGGCTCCTTTTTCGAGTAATTTCCGACGCAGGTTTTTAATATGCGAATACACCATATCAAACGAATCGGCCGAGTCGATGTTGTCGCCCCACAGGTGTTCGGCAATGGAGGCTTTGGTCAGGGCTACATCAATGTTGGACAGAAAGTACAGTAATAGGTCGTACTCTTTTCGGGAAAGCGTAGTTGGCTGTCCGTTGACAAACACCTTGCGCGTTTGGGGCACAACCACCAGTTCCTGAAACCGGATTTCGGTATAGCCACCAAACTGCCGCCGACGCATCAACGATTTTACCCGTGCGTTGAGTTCGGACAAGTGAAAGGGTTTGGTTAGGTAATCGTCGGAGCCAATATCGAGGCCTTTCAGCTTGTCTTCGAGGGTATTACGAGCCGATATGATAATGACACCCGTTGTGGCCATAAGCCGCTTTAGCATTTCGATCAGTTGAAAGCCATTGCCATCGGGCAGGGTAAGGTCTACGATCACGCAGTCGTAGGTGTACAGGTGGATCTTCTCCTCAGCATCCCGGAATGTCGTTACGGTTTCGCAGATGTAGCCATCTTTTACCATATAATCGGTAATGCTCTCGGCCAGGCCCTGTTCATCTTCAATTACCAGTACTTTCATCCCGTTATCGACTCGTTGATCCTACGAAAGTAGGAGGCAATGTTGGAAAGATTCTGGATTTGAGGGATTGTTTAAACACAAAGACACCGAGAGCGCAGGGAAAAGAAACCCCCAGGCCCTCGGTGTCTTGAAGCGAAGCCGGATGTTATTTGGCTACGGTAGCAATTTTCAGTTCATCCATCTGTGCCTGCGAAATCGTTGATGGCGAGTCGATCATCACATCGCGACCCGAATTGTTTTTCGGGAACGCGATAAAGTCGCGGATGGTGTTTTCGCCCCCGAAGATAGAACACAGTCGGTCGAAACCGAACGCGATACCGCCGTGGGGTGGTGCACCGTATTCAAATGCATCCATCAGGAAGCCAAACTGAGCTTTTGCCTCTTCGTCCGAGAAACCGAGAATGCTGAACATACGGGCCTGCAATTCGCGGTTGAAGATTCGGATGGAGCCACCACCAACTTCGGTGCCGTTGATAACCATATCGTAGGCATTGGCCCGAACAGCCCCCAGATCGGTTTCGAGTAGCGGAATATCTTCCGGTTTTGGCGATGTAAACGGATGGTGCATGGCAAACCAGCGCTGTTCCTCTTCGCCATATTCGAGTAAGGGGAAATCGAGCACCCATAAGCTGCTGAATACGTTTGGATCGCGCAGGCCAAGTCGCGTTCCCATTTCCAGACGAAGTTCGTTCAGTTGCTTGCGAGCTTTGGCCGTATCGCCCGAAATGATCAGCATCAGGTCGCCGGGTTTCGCCCCGAAATGAGCCGCCCAGCCTTTCAGGTCCTCTTCCGAATAGAACTTATCGACCGACGATTTCAGCGTACCATCTTCGTTATATCGGACATAAATCAGGCCTTTGGCACCGATCTGCGGACGTTTGACCCACTCGGTAAGTTCGTCCAGTTGCTTGCGGGTATACTGCGCACAACCCGGTGCGTTGATGCCGACCACTAGTTCAGCCGAATCGAACACGCCAAAGCCCTTGCCTGAGGTCATATCGACCGTATCGAACGTGCCTTTCAGCTCAACGAACTGCATGCCAAAACGCGTATCGGGTTTGTCGGACCCATAGAACCGCATGGCATCGGCATAGGTCATACGAGGCACTTCGTCCAGCTCAATCCCCTTCACGGCTTTGAACAGGTGTCGAATCAGTCCCTCAAACATATTCAGGATGTCTTCCTGCTCCACGAACGACATTTCGCAGTCGATCTGTGTGAATTCAGGTTGGCGGTCGGCGCGTAAATCTTCGTCGCGGAAGCACTTCACAATCTGGTAGTATCGGTCGAAGCCCGATACCATCAGCAACTGCTTGAAGGTTTGTGGCGATTGGGGCAATGCATAAAACTCACCGGGATTCATGCGGCTGGGTACCACAAAGTCGCGGGCACCTTCGGGCGTCGATTTGATCAGGACGGGTGTTTCGACCTCGATGAAGTTCTGCCCGTCCATGTACAACCGGGTTTGCTGCGCCATCCGATGCCGCAATTCCAGATTCCGCCGAACGGGATTCCGGCGTAAATCGAGGTAGCGATACTTCATCCGAAGGTCATCACCCCCATCGGTATCGTCTTCGATCAGGAACGGAGGAAGTTTCGCTGCATTCAACACCTCCAGCGACGTTACCTTGATTTCAATATCGCCCGTAGGCAGGTTTGGGTTTTTGGATTTCCGTTCGATGACGGTTCCGGTCGCTTTCAGGACAAATTCGCGACCCAGCGAGCGGGCTGTGGCAAAGAGTTCGGGTGCTGTCTGTCCATCTTCCAGCAGGAGTTGGGTAATCCCATAGCGGTCGCGGAGGTCAATCCATAATACGCCCCCTTTATCCCGAATGGTTTGTACCCAGCCACTGAGTGTTGCGGTTTTGTTGGTGTCGGTAAGGCGGAGTTCTCCGCACGTGTGCGTTCGAAGCATATATAATGAGTGATTGAGCGAATGAGTGATTGAGTGAATTGGTATGAGAAATCGTCAAAAATTACCCGATCACTTACTCGCTCATTAAAATTCTGCCGCAAAGGTAGGGACTCCGGGCGCAACGGACAAGGTAATCTCTTACCCATACTAGCTAAACCCCTAAATCCCCTAAAGGGGATTTTGCTCATAATTGAACAAAGTCCCCTTTAGGGGATTTAGGGGTTTAGAACTTAGATATAAAACGTGACGAAACCGACTCACTACGTCTCGAAGAACTAATGCATTAGATAAGTGAAGCCAGATGAAAAGTGATATGTTTTACGGAGCTTCTCCTCAGATTTTTGAGAATGCCAGGAAACTGCGCGCAGCAATGACCCCGGCTGAGCTTTTGCTTTGGGAACATCTGCGAGCGAAGCGTTTTAAAGGCTTACGCTTTAAGGCACAACATCCAATCGGGTATTTTGTTGCCGATTTCTATTGTCACGTTGCACGATTAGTGATCGAGCTAGATGGGAGTGTACACGATTCTGTCGATCAGCAGGAATATGACTTAAACCGAACGTATGTACTTAAGGAATTTGGTCTTACAGTCATTCGCTTCCGTAATGAAGAAGTTTTGCTGCGTGTAGATGCTGTATTAACAGAAATAACAGAGTTTTTACCCCAAATATAGATAACCCCTAAATCCCCTGAAGGAGACTTTGTCCAAACTCGAGCAAAGTCCCCTTCAGGGGATTTAGGGGTATTTCTTTACTTTCTATAGTCCAGTGCCGGTTTACGGTCGCCGAGGAGGGCTTCGTATTTGAAATCGGCCCCGCGTTTCTGCTTCCACTCGGCAGTGGCTTTCTCGATGAGGGCAGGGCTTTTGTACAGATCGAGGGCGGTCAGGGCCAGGGTTTTGGCGGCTACGAGCATCCCTTTCTGCCCGATGCTCATGCCACTGGCGGCTGTCGATTGCCAGCTATGAGCCGATGAACCCGGCACCCAGGTAGCCGTCGAGAGGCCAACCGTCGGTACAGTCCAGCTTACATCACCCACATCGGTTGAGCCGCCACTAACCGGGTTGTCGGAGGCATCACGGAAATCTTTAATGGTGGCCGCTTCTTCAATCGGTACTTTCTTGTCGAAGGTTTCGCTGATCTTTTTGGCGAATTCGGTTTCTTCCGGTGTGTATTTGACACCGCCTACAGTTGTCAGATTCTGGTGCATCACTTCGGCCAGGGTTACGTTGGGCAGCAGATTGAAAACACCCCCCAGAATTTCCCATTCGACTTTGGTGCCCGTGCCTTTAGCCGCTCCTTCGGCCGCATTTTCGATCCGTTTCCAGACACTTTGCAGGATGTCGCGGTCTTTGTGACGTGCATAATAATACACTTCGGCAAAGGCCGGAACCACATTCGGTGCTTCGCCCCCGCGTGTGATCACATAGTGAATGCGTGTATCGGACGGAATATGCTCCCGCATCAGATTGACCATATAGTCCATGGCTTCGACACCATCCAGCGCCGACCGGCCGCGTTCGGGAGCCGCAGCCGCGTGGGCCGCAATACCCCGGAACCGGAATTTGGCGTTTTTATTCGCCAGCGACGTACCGGCATCGGCTGAATTAGCAGCGCCTGGATGCCAGTGGAGTACTACATCGACATCGTTGAATAGCCCTTCGCGAACCATGTATACTTTACCTGAGCCGCCTTCTTCGGCCGGGCAGCCATAAATTTTGATGGTACCCGAATGCCCCGACTTTTTGAGCCAGTCTTTGATTTCGGTAGCAGCTGCTACTGAGGCTGTTCCGAACAGGTTATGTCCGCAGCCATGACCACCTTTCTGTCCGGCAATGGGCGTAAACTCCGGCTTGGCTTCGGTTGCCAGACCAGGCAGAGCATCGTACTCGCCTAAAATTCCGATAACGGGTTTGCCCGAACCGTAAGTGGCAACAAAGGCCGTTGGAATACCCGCTACGCCCGTTTTTACATCGAATCCTTCCTTGCGTAGCTGATCTTCGAGTAGGGCAGAGCTTTTCTCCTCCATATACCCCAGCTCGGCGAAGTTCCAGATCTGTTTTGAAATACCCGCATATTCCGGGAATCGTTTGTCCAGATCGGCCAGGATGGTTTGTTTGTCAGGGTCTACGGCAGCAGTGGGTGATTTCTTGGCTTTGGGTTGGGCAACTGCCAGTAACGGCAGCAGCAAAGCCGCTGAGAGGAACTGTGTTTTCATAGATTAAGCCGTCGTCGCGGTTATATTTGGAGAAATAGGTTGTAAGCCGATAAAAATACGGTAAAAAGACGGTTTGGGCAATCTTATTAGAAGGGTACTATCTTTGCCTGCCAAATTCCAGTTTTATGTCGATTCCTTTTGATGAAATCCTGTTAAAGGTATACAAGCGGAAGTTTACAAAGCTTAGACAAGGTGGAACACAGTATGGCAAAGCTCCGCACAAGCCAGTTTTTCTGATTAGTTTGCTCGAACTGATTGACAAACATATTATCTCGGATAACCGGATAACGATCACTCCTGAATTGGTTGCTACGTTTAAGGAAAACTTCGCATTACTGGTCAACACAGCCCATAAAGATGACTTTACCCAGCCCTTTTTCTATCTTCAGCACGATGGTTTCTGGTTTCTGAATGCCCGGCTAGGTTATCAGCTCGATCAGTATATTCGAAGCGTTCAAACACTGAATGATAGGCTTGACTACGGCTATTTCGATCATAGCCTGTTCGACTTATTAATGAATGACGCTGCCCGGTCCGATCTGAAACGGACATTGCTCGATCATTATTTCAGCGATACAAAGGCTGAATTTTGGTCGGTAAAAAATGCTGGACGTAGTTATTTACAGGATATGGAAACGTATTTACTGAATGAAAAAGAAGTAGTTTATGAAAAACTACAGATTAAAGAAGACGAAGAGATTCGCTTTGTTCGGGGAGGGTTGTTCAAGAAACTTGTGCCCAAAGTTTATGATTTCACCTGCGCTATTTCAGGAATGAAGGTGATTGCTGTTGATGGATCGTCGTTGGTAGAAGCTTGTCACATTGTACCCATCAGCATTTCAGGCGATGATAAAGTCACCAACGGGATTTCGCTCTGTCCCAACTTGCATACTGCCTTTGATCGTGGTATGATAGGAGTAGATGAACAGTTACGGGTAGTGGTTTCGCCTTTACTCGCTGATAATCCAATGAGCTCTTATAATCTGACGCAGTTTCACAGAAAACCCTTACAACTTCCGTTTGGCAAGGTGCATTACCCAAAGATAGAACATTTTCGATGGCACATGCAGGAGCGATTTAGACGGTAATTTTTAGAATATACTCTATTGAGAGTCGAAAGCAAGTTTAAAAGTCAGGTAGAACAATGCCGCTAAAAATTTCGTTATCTTGCTGATTACTACTGGTATTGCCGATCTTCATGAGTTGATTGATAGTATTAATGCTATGGATTTTGGGTAATCGTGATTTATTTCGATACTGACGTTCTTGTCCATTATCTTGTTAATTACGATCCGGCAAAACATCAACAGCCACGGCAAGTAGTGAAACAGGCTTTTATTAATGGAATGTTTCACGGTAAAATTGAGATCGGTCATGTACACAGGATGTACACGAAGAGCCTATCATGTGCAAAAAAAGTCTATTTTTGTATATGATAAATTTTCAGTCTGCCCAGTCCTACAATCGCTTACCGCTATTACCTCCCTCACGTGAACAAGTCGAAACATTGGCTATTCTGCGGCAGGAGAGTCGGGCGTCTCGAGCATTGGCCGAACTGAAAGGCTTGAGCCGTCTACTGCCTAATCCGGCTATTCTGGTTGATGCACTCGTGCTGAAAGAAGCCAAAGCTAGTTCGGAGGTTGAAAATATCATTACCACCAGCGACCAACTGTATCAGGCGTTGACGGCTAAGAATCAGCCCATCGATAGTGCTACGAAGGAGGTATTGCAATACAGACAGGCACTTTATACAGGGTTTCGGTTTGTTAAAGAGCGTGGCTTTCTGAGTACAAATGCAATCATATCTATTCAGCAGGAGTTAGAGGCTAATCAGGCGGGTATTCGCCGATTACCCGGTACCGCCCTACGAAACGATCGCACGCAGGAGGTTATCTACACACCTCCCGATGATCCTGATGTCCTTCAAGCCTTAATGCAGAATCTGGAACTGTATCTGAATATAAACGCCGAGGACGATGTTGCCCCGCTCATCAAACTGGCAGTGCAACATTACCAGTTTGAGAGTATTCATCCATTCTATGACGGAAACGGCCGAACAGGACGCATTATTAATGTGCTCTACTTAATCCTACAGGAGTTGCTGACCGAGCCAATTTTATACATTAGCGGATACATTATCAGGCACAAGACAACTTATTATCGGTTGCTGCAGGAAGTACGAACTTCTCAGAATTGGCAGGATTGGATACTTTTCATGTTGCAGGCGGTTGAAGAAACGGCTCGGCAGACTATTGACCAAATACTTAGTATTCAGACGCTTTTTGACCAGACTGTGGAGCAAATTCGACGTGAGGCTCCGACTGTATATAGCAAAGAGTTGGTCGAGGTATTGTTTCTATATCCCTACAGCAAAATTGAATATGTTGTTGACAAGCTGTCGATCGATCGGCGGACAGCCTCTAAATATTTACGGGCAGTTGAGAAAATTGGCTTACTCCGATCTGAGAAAAAGTGGAAGGAAACATTATTCATCAATACACGTCTATTTGACTTATTGAAGGAATAAATCACCCCAACAACGCTCGCAACTCGTCTACAACGCTCTTTACTCCATTAATAGCCGCCGTTATTTCGGCATCAGTGGTAAATCGTCCAAGGCTAAATCGCAGGCAGGAAAAGGCTTCGGTTTCGTTCAGGCCCATGGCCATTAATACGTGCGATGGGTCGATTGAAGCAGCTGTACAGGCCGAGCCGTTCGAAACCGCCATGCCTTCCAACCCCATAATCAGCGCGTCAGAATCACAGTTTTCGGAATAGATATTGGTGACGTTATACAGCCTGTGTGTCTGATTGCCATTTACGCGGGTGCCGGGAATTGTCAATAAAGCCTTTTCGAGTCGATCCCGTAGAGACGCAATCCTTTGCGTCTCATGACCGGACGGTTTTGGCTGACGCGAATGAGACGCAATGTATTGCGTCTCTACAAGAGATGCCGCTGTACCCATGCCTACAATGCCCGGAACGTTCAACGTACCACTGCGTAAGCCGCGCTCGTGTCCACCACCGTGCAAAAGGGCTTCCAGTTTCACTTTGTTTGGTCGGCGCTGGCGGATAAATAGGCCACCAACGCCTTTCGGTCCGTAGAATTTATGGGCGGAGAAAGCTAGTAGATCAATACCAAGCGTATCGACGTCAATCGGTAATTTGCCAACGGCCTGTGTGGCATCGGTCATGAATAAGGCACCGACTTCGTGCGCTAGTTGAGCAATTTCCTTAATGGGCTGAATAACGCCCGTTTCATTGTTAACCAGCATCACCGACACCAGTATTGTATCAGGTCGAATAGCCGCTTTTACTACATCCAAATCCAATAAGCCATCGGGTTGAACGGGTAAGTACGTCACTTCAATTGGATCACCGAATCGACCATGTTTTTCCAGATACCCACATACATCCAGCACGGCTTTGTGTTCCGTTTGCACCGTTACGATATGTCTGCCACGATTCTGGTAGTTTTCAACCACGCCTTTGATCGCCAGATTGATGGCTTCTGTAGCGCCCGATGTAAATACCAGTTCATGCGTTTCGCAACCCAGCAAATCAGCCACCTGCTGGCGCGCCGTTTTAATCGCTTCGTGTGCCGAAAGGCCAAACGGGTGCGTACTGGCCGCATTGGCGAAGTTGTCCGTCAGGAACGGCATCATCGCATCCAGCACCCGTGGGTCGAGCCGGGTTGTCGCATTGTTATCGAGGTAAATCATACAGTAAAAATAACGTTGTCAGCGATAGGTTGCTATAGGCTTGGTTAGATCAGGCACATATTCACCGCGATCCTATTGAGTTGTAGCCGATAGGCTATTGGCATACATTCTTAGTCATTCAGTTATAAAATTCCCCAGCACTTCGTACGGAGCCAGATGCTGCCAGAGGGTTGCTAAACTGCAAATCTGTACCTGTTCATCCAGTCGAAAATCCTGAGCTGAAGGGGTAACGACCAATACTGGGATTCCTCCCAAATCACGGCTGGCATTGTAATTTCCGCGACTTAATACAGGGGCGTTGGTGTATTTTATTTCAATCCCCACGATCGGTTGCCCAGCACGTACCAGTACTAAATCCAGTTCAGCCCCTTCTGCCGTGCGGTAGTAATAAGCGTGTGTGTCATGGGCCAAATTGGCAATTACCTGTTGCACAATATAGCCCTCCCATGAACTACCCAAATGCAGACTTCCACTAAGCGCTTCGGTCGTTTGAATAGCAGCCAGTGCATGAAACATGCCACTGTCCCGTATGTACAGCTTCGGGGCTTTAACCAACCGTTTGCCAATATTGACGAAATAAGGGGGCAATCGCCGAATCAGAAAAGCCTGTTCCAGAAAGTCGAGATAATGCTGAACGGTGGGGACGCTAAGACCCAGTGAGCGGGCTAATTCGGAGTTGTTTACTTGATTGGCATGAACACTGACCAGCATCGACAACAACGTACGAACCCGCGTTGGTGAAGCTCCCAGCCCTAATCCGGGAAGGTCGCGTTCTACATAGGTTTGAATAAAATCGTTCATGCGCCGATTGGCCGAACGGTCGGTGGGAGCCTGTAGCATGTCGGGATACCCTCCACGGAGCCAGTGTTGCTGATACGATAGCTTATCCTGCACCTCCGGCCAGGTAAGCGGTTGAAGCTCCAGATAGGCGATTCGTCCTGCCAGTGACTCCGAACTTTGTTGAAGCAATTGGGGCGATGCGGAGCCTAAAAGCACAAACCGACCGGGCACCCGATGTCGATCAATAAGCGAACGAAGTACGGGAAAAAGCTGTGGCATTCGCTGGACTTCGTCAATAATCACTAAGGCGTCCTGTCGATCTGTTAAATATAACTCAGGATCGCGGAGCCGATTAAGATCCTCCAGCGATTCTAAGTCTAAATAGACCGTTTGGCGGTCGAACTGAGCCGCCAGCATTTTTGCCAGGGTAGTTTTTCCGACCTGTCGGGGTCCAACGAGTGCTACGGCTGGTCGATCGTCAACCAGTTCAACAAATTCTTTAGCTATAAGTCGCCTAAACATACCCTGCAAATTTAAAGTAATAGTTTAAATTTGCAGGGTAATAATTTAAATGCAAGCCATGATCTTAGATTAATACAGCTATTGTGCTAATGCCTCAAAAAGTGATATTGTAGAAAAAGCATAAAGGCGAAAAGGCGGTGATGTAATTAAAGACCTGCCTAAACAAAAAAGCGCGTCACTCTCCCAAATGACGCGCTGAATGAGTCGATGACTGGTTTAATAACTGTCGGCTCGGTAGTTGAAGCGATTAAAAATCAGGTTGACAGCTTCGCGAATTTTGCCCTGTTGCCGATCAAAGCCGTTGTTGGTTGTCAGGCCTGAAGCCAACCCGGACCAGATTACCTGATCGGTTTTATTGTCGACCAGGTTAACTAGAATTGTACCGGGCTGAACCTGAATATCCTGCTCATCACCCAGGCTTTGTACCTCACCGGCAGAAAAATAATCGGAACCCTGGTTGGTGTACCCTTTAACGGTAGTCGGTTTGTCGAACACCCGGAAATTGACCAGCAGGTCGGGATTCTGCCGCATAAATTTGTAGCCGCGTCCATCCATCGCAAAGCCAACGGCATCCCGAATCTGTTTTTTCAGGACAAGATCGTTGAGGAAATAGAGGCCGGGGTCAAGTTTGTTATCGACCTGTGAGGCCCAGGCATAGGATTTATAGCGGCTAAAGTCGGTATTGGGCCGCATTTCGCTGTTGACAGTAACTGTTTGGGCCTGCGTCAGGCTGGCTACCAGCGCAAACGCAGCAAGAAAAAAGAACCGTTTCATTGTCGTTAAGTTTTGAATCAGGTTGTTGACTAATCCATATCAATAACTCATCGACGGGTTCAGACGGTTATTAAAAGTAAGTTAAACCTCCATGACAGCGCCGAGATAGTTTCGCTATCTGTAACTAGTGGTTTCGAAACGGCTTGTCATTCCGGCAGTTGTTAGGATGGTAGGGTGTAGGGTTACCAGTTTAATCCGGCTGTTCGAAATTCGATCTGTCGGCTGCCCTGCCCGGCAAAATCGACATCGACGAGCATGGTACGGGCCGTTTTTAGCTGTTTGATCAAGGCTTTTTCGGAATCGAAGAAAATAACATTGGCACTGCCATTTTCGGCGGCCGAAAACGTATAGGTGACTGGTGCACTGCCATCGAACCGAACGTTTGCCTTGCCCTCCTGAAAGCTCCGGTTAAACTGCCCCTTCGACACCTGAATGTAAACATGCGTATTGGTATCTCGTTTCCGAATGGTCAGCGTGGCAACCGACCCGCCATTATACGGGAAGTCGAATTCGAGCAGCCTGGGCGACGTGATCGAGGCTTTATAGACCGTACGGCCTTCGTTATCAACACGCTTTGAATACTGCCACGTACTAGTTCCAGGCCGACTGTCTGGCTTGTTCGCTGCGGCATAAGTTGTATTGACTGGTTGCGTAGCGGTTGTGTCGGCCTTTGGCAGGTTCTGGTCGTTCACAGCTTCCTGACTGGCTTTTTCCTTGGTGGAGCACCCCCAAATGAGGGTTAGCGAAAACATATAAAGCAAAAGTCTCATAAGGTATCAATGAGTAAATCACATGACCATTCAGGCCGACAGCAGAAACCGTATGTTCAGCGATACAAACGTAGCCGCTCCGATGTTTTAACATTGCGGATAGGGCAGACAAATATATAGTCTTTGTAAGGTATCTGGCTGATTTGCAGTATAGGCTTTTGGTTTGAGGTACGAATTTTGCGGAAGCAGCTAATAAAATTCGGTTAGTCCCTAACTTTAATTCCGTCTCCCAAATACTTTTTTCTATTTTAGGGCATATTTACGTACTATGTTCATTCGTCAAAATCTATCGCTTGCAGCGGCCATCTGCCTGTCTGTCTTATTTACCCACAGTTTAACGGGATGTCAATCCAAGGGCAAGGCTTCCAGCGAAGCGACTACCGATACCACCAAAGCGACTGCCGCCGATAAGCCATCGGATGTGAAGGCCGAAGCGGCTGCCCCAGCCCCCGACCCATCCAGTATTCCGGCCGATAAAATTGCCAATGCAGCCGCTATTCTGGCGCGGCCACAGGTGCCTGTGCTCTGTTACCATCAGATTCGCGACTGGCGGGGTGGCGATTCCCAGACTGCTAAGGATTATATTATCCCGGTGGCTGCATTCAAGGAGCAGATGCAGATGCTGGCCGACAGTGGGTATCATACCATTTTGCCCGATCAACTGTACGCTTATCTGACTACGGGCGCCCCGTTGCCATCCAAACCTGTTATGCTGACCTTTGATGATGGTGACCTCGATCAGTACGAAACAGCCGTCCCCATTCTGGAAAAACATGGCTTCAAAGGCGCGTTTTTTATTATGACAGTGGCGATTGGCCGGCGGGGGAAACAGCCGTACATGGATAAAGCGCAGATTAAAGACCTGGCCGATCGGGGCCATACCATCGGAGCCCATACCTGGGATCATCATAATGTGAAAAAATACCAGGGCGACGACTGGAAAATTCAGATCGAAGAACCGAAAGCCAAGCTGGAAAGCATCACGGGCAAGCCGGTGAAATACTTCGCCTATCCGTTTGGGCTTTGGAATAAGCAGGCACTGCCCGAAATACAGAAGCGGGGCTATGCTGCTGCGTTTACACTGGCCGATGGGCGGGACGAGCAGTTGCCGCTCTATACCATCCGGCGCATCATTGCGGGTGGACAGTGGAAAGCCAAAACATTCTATCGAAACATGATCCAAAGTTTCGACGGTAAATAGTACCTACCCTCTCCCCCGGTTCCTCTCCCATTTTGGTAGAGGAATCAGGGGAGGAGGGATTTATTCGTTCACTTCGTTGCGACGGGGCATGGACGCCTGAGCACCCATACGTGTGACGGAAATGGAAGCGGCTTTGCAGGCGAAGGTGATTGCGTCGGGTAAGGGCTGTCCTTCGGCCAGCGCAACAGCCAGGGCGCCATTGAAGCAATCGCCCGCAGCCGTAGTATCGACAGCTTTTACGGGGGGCGTGGCGATAAGCTGACTCTGCGTGCCGGTCGATAGATAGGCCCCTTTGGAACCCAGGGTAATAATGACGTTCGATACGCCCATTGCGTGCAATTTCTGAGCAGCCTGTCCGGCGCTTGACAGGTCATCAACCCGAATGCCAGTCAGGAGTTCTGCTTCGGTTTCGTTCGGGGTTATTAGAAATAAATTGGGAAACAGTTCATCGGGCAAGGGCTGGGCAGGAGCTGGGTTTAAAATAACCCGTAAGCCACGTGTAGCCGCTTCACTTATTACGTGAACCACCGTGTCCAGCGGAATTTCGAGCTGAACCAGCACCAGGGCATCCGCTTCGGCTGACATCAGGGCCGGATTGGTTTCGGCGGGGCGGAGCTGGGCATTCGCTCCGGGAGCTACCGTAATACAGTTTTCGCCCGCAGCATCGACGTTAATTAACGCCACGCCCGATGGATGGTCAGGATCACTCTGAATGTAAGTGGTATTGATCCCTTCCTGACGAAATCCAGCAACAGCCTGCTCGCCAAAGATATCGGTCCCAACTTTGGCTACAAAGGTTACGTTCCCTGTCAAACGGGCAGCCGCCACGGCCTGATTGGCCCCTTTCCCGCCAGGATTCATGAAAAAAGTACCGCCTAGTACGGTTTCGCCGGGGGCTGGTAATTTGGTCGTTTGAACAACCATGTCCGTGTTTGAGCTACCAACCACTAAAATCTGACCTGGCATGTAGTAAGGATTTAGGTAAAAACTAATAGTACGTGAACCGACACCCTGGTAAACTTCGTCCGCAGCGTCTGAATTTCTCGCCAAATAAATGCATTTGTTCGTAAGCATGGGCAGATTCGCCCAACATTCGCAAAACATCTGGTTAACCCTTTGGTTTTTATAGGGCGCACTTGCTGGCGGTTGAGGAGTTCTGCGCTACATCATCCACAATTTTCTACTTAAGAGTCTATCGTATACGTTGATAGCTATCCATTAGCGGTATTAAAAAGCCCTGTTGGTTTATAGAGTTTCAATGTATTACCATCTAGTATGCGTATATTGCGCTATACCGATACGGTTTACCTGTAATGGCAAACGTTTTATCGACGCTATTCTGATCTATATGAGCTGTAACAACCTATGAGTTGGTCAGAGGATACGTTTTAACCCACTTTACTCAACTAGTTGATTAATGAGTGCATTTACTGTTGACCTAACTAACTGCGAACGCGAACCAATCCATATACTCGGACACGTACAGTCGCATGGCTATTTACTGGCTATTCTGCCTGATACCTATTCCGTTGTTCATGCCAGCGATAACATTGTCGACCTGTTAGGCATACCAGCTACCGATCTGTTGGGGAAGTCGATCGATACGCTATTTTCGGGCACCGAACTATCGGCCAGTACCGTCATTGAGTTGCTGAATATTGGTCGGCGAAACCATTCGTGGGAAACGATCAACCCGCAACTGGTAACGCTGAACGACAGCGTCTGGAATTTGATCATTCATGAACACCAGGGGTTGATTATTCTGGAATGGGAATCGGCGGGTGATGAACGAAATACGGCTATCAATCAGCAGCTGATTGCGCAGTCGCTAACCGAAGTGCAGGCCAGCCGTACATTGTCCGATTTGTTACAGAATACCGCCCAGCGTATCAAAACCATTATCGGGTACGATCGGGTCATGGTGTATCAGTTTAGCCCCGACTGGCATGGGCATGTAGTGGCTGAGGCTAAGGACGATCATCTTGAACCGTATTTAGGGCTGCACTATCCAGCGTCCGACATTCCTCGTCAGGCCCGAGAGCTGTACAAAATCAATCTGGTTCGATTAATTGCCGATGTAGGGAGTACTCCATCCCGGATTCTGTCGATTCCCGACTGGCCCATTGATCGACCGCTCGATCTGACGCATTCGGTGCTTCGGGCCGTCTCGCCCATTCATATCGAATACCTCAAAAATATGGGCGTTCAGGCATCAATGAGCATCTCGCTTCTCTACCGGGGCGAATTGTGGGGCCTGATCTCATGCCATAATACAACGCCCCGCTTTGTCGATTATCCGGCTCGGCAGGCGGCCAAATTCGTAAGTCAGCTCTTATCGTCGGCCCTGGAGTTTCGGCGGAGTGAGGAAGATAAAACCAATCTGCTGCAATTCACTCAGAATGCACAGCGACTTCATGAGCAACTGCTGCTGACCGACGATGTGGCCAGGGCATTGACCAAGTTTCCGGTTACCGCGCTCGATGTGACCAATGCGACAGGAGTCGTGTTGTTGTTTAACGACAAAATTTACCAGCTTGGCCAAACCCCCAGCGAAGCGCAGCTTTGGGATCTTGGGCAGTGGCTGACAACAACCAATACCGAAACCTTTCTGGAAACCAACAATCTGGCCAGTTTATACCCACCCGCTGAGGCATTTCGGGAAGTGGGGGCAGGGATGCTGGCCATTGCCCTGTCGCGCGAGCTGAAGGAATATGTGCTCTGGTTCAAACCCGAACGAATTCGGGAAGTGACGTGGGCCGGTAACCCCGATAAACCCGTAACGGTTGGTGGCGATGGGCAGCTTCGGCTAAGCCCCCGCAAGAGCTTCGAAGCCTGGACAGAAATTGTACGAAACACATCAAATCACTGGACCGAAACGGAAATCGGTACCGTGGTGAAGCTGCGGGAAGATATTCTGCAGGTGCTGACAAAACAGGCCAACGCCATCCGAATCCTGAATCAGCGGCTTCAGGTAGCCTACGAAGAACTGGACGCATTCAGCTACACGGTCTCGCACGATCTGCGAACTCCTTTGTCGTCTATCCGGTGTTATTCAGAAATTTTGCTGGAAGAGCACGGAAAAGACTTTGACGAAGATGCGCAGGCGCTCTTCCAGAAAATTATTGATTCTACCGAGCGTATGCGGAGCCTGATCCGGCATATTCTTTATTACTCGCGGATGGGCCGTACGGACCTGGATACGCAGTCGATCGATATGCGCCAGTTGCTGGAGGGAATTCGGGAAGAGCTGCTGGTGACCGCTAAAGGCCGTTCGTTGCGGATTGATATTGGCGATACTCCGCCGATCAACGCCGACTCGACTATGGCGCTTCAGCTATTTACTAACCTGATTGGTAATGCAGTGAAGTATACACAGCATAAAACCGATGCATTGATTCGGATAAACGGCCAACAAACTGACGATGAAGTTGTTTATACTATCGAAGACAATGGGATAGGATTTGATATGAAACAGGCCGGTAAGATGTTCGATTTGTTTAAACGCCTGGAAAACGCACGAAACTACGAAGGGTCGGGTGTTGGATTGGCAATTGTAAAACGGATTATCAATCGACATCAGGGGAAAATCTGGTTCCGCAGTGAACCCGATCGAGGGGCCAACTTTTCAGTTTCATTTCCTGCTGTACCTTTAGTATAAGTTGTTGTATGGCAGATGTTTTGTATATAGAAGACGATCCGAATGATGCGGATATATTTGGCCGGTTGATGCAGAAGCTGGATCGGCACATTACCTATGTGGTCTTGTCCAGTGGCACCGAGGCTATCAATTATTTGCTGGGAAAAGGTTCGTATCAGTCATTCAGGCCTCAATTGCCAAAGCTGGTTTTGATGGACCTGAATCTGGATGGTATCAGTGGGTTTGATATTATTGAGCAGGCTCGGGCTATCGACCGAACCCGGTTTCTGCCCATCGTTGCTTTTAGTACGTCGGATAGTCCCAGAGATATCCGATCGGCGTATGAGGCAGGGGTAAACGCCTATGTAGTAAAGCCGGGAAGTTATCCGGCTACTCGAACGCTTATTGACCAATTGTGTGATTTCTGGCTGAATAAAAATACCCGAATCGATTTTGCATGATGACGTTGCTGGAACGACTGCGGTACGAAACTCAACCGCTGCATCGCCAAACGGAGACGTTATTTTACACCGACGACTTACAGAATGGCTCACTTTCAATTGATCAATACACCCATTTACTGCTCACTCACCTGCGTTTCCATCAGGAGTTAGAAGCGGCTATTGATGGTTATCCGGATTTTTTTCAGGACTATAATCCCGATACGCGCCGAAAAACAGCCTGGCTTCTTGCCGATCTGGAACGTCTGAATGAACCCGTTCTCGCTATCAAATCGGACTTGTTTCGCGGGTGGACACCCGTTTCCTTATTGGGAGCGGCTTATGTAGGGGAGGGGTCTATGCTGGGAGGTACTGTAATCTGGAAATGGTTACAGAACAACACAGCTATTCAGCCCTTGCTGACCCATGCCCGATTTTTTCAGGGATATAGATCGGTTACGGGCGTTAACTGGAAGCAATTTGGCACTTTTCTGACTTCAGCCGGAGAAAACCATGTCGATGATGTGGTGGAGGGTGCTAAGCAGGCTTTCGTCAACTACCAGACCATTTTTCGCTCGCTCTCAGCCAATCGTTTGACTAGCCAGTGTAGTTTCTGAATCAACTACTTATAAGGTAGCCATCGGTAGAAAAACCTTGAACGTGGAACCCTGCTGAGGCTGACTGCTAACGTCAATCGCGCCACCGTGGCTTTCGGCAACCCGTTGGCAAATAGCCAGCCCGATACCAGTGCCAGTATAAGACCCGGTGTCGTGCAGGCGTTGGAAAGGGGTAAAAATCCGGTCTTTATAGCGCTCATCGAAGCCGATTCCATTATCGATGATCCTAATCAGCCAGAACGAACTGGCTGACTGATCCTGTAACCGGGCAGGGAGTTCGTCGGCGGTAGCTTCCCGCGCTGATACCTGAATACTGGGTTTTCGGTCGGCCGGGACGAATTTCAACGCATTGGCAATCAGGTTCTGGAACAGTTGCCGTAAGCGGGATGAACTACCGAGCACCGTTGGTAAATCGTCGACAGTTACGGTAGCCTGTTTTTCGGTGATACTCATTTCCAGATCGCTGACAACGTCTTCGAGCACATCGGTAAGCTGAACCGTAGCAAATGGCTCCCGCTGGGTACTCAGCTTTGAATAGGTAAGTAAATCTTTGATGAGCAGTTGCATTCGTTGTGCTGATCGCTGAATCCGGTAAATCATGTCCGATTCGCCATCGGACAGGTTATCGGCAAACTGTGTTTTGAGCAGATCACTGAACGATTGAATACGCCGGAGCGGTTCCTGTAAATCGTGCGATGCAATATGGGCAAACTGCTGAAGATTTTCGTTGGACCGTTTAAGCTCTGCATTCGCTGTTTTGAGTTCGAGGGCTTGCTGTTGGGCGGCCAGTTCCGTCTTTTTGCGCTCGGTTATGTTGTTGTAAGTCACTACTAGTCCATCCTCACCTTGTTTAACCGCCGACACTTCGAACCAGCCTTCCAGTCCAAACTCATCCCGATAATACTGAGTGCTTTCGCCTGCCTGACCCGTTTCAACAACGCGTACGTATAGGTCGAAAAACCCGTTCTCTTTATTCCCCGGAAAGACCGTCAGCAGTCTACGACCAATGATCTGTTCGGGTTCCATAAAGTTACTGCGTATAACGGCCTGATTCGCCATATCCATCATGAAATCGATAATCTGGCCGCTCTCGTCCCGAATGGCTGTCATGGCGATAATGCTATTCAGCGAAGCATCCAGAATCGTTCGTAAATGATGGGCTTGTCGTTCCAGATTTTGCGTTTGCTCAACGACGAGTTGATGCAGGACTGCTTCATTGCGTTTGCTGTCGGTAATGTCGATCACCGTGCCGATAAATTCCTGGGCAACACCCTCTTTGCTGAAAAGAGCCTGCCCATTGGCCCTGATCCAGCGAAGCTGCCCATCTTCGATACCAACAGTTCGGTATTCGATGTCATAACGACCTGAACTGCCTGGCCGTAGGGCTTCCTGTACGGCCTGGTTGGTAGGCTCCCGATCATCGGGGTGCAGTCCCTGCAAGAAAACCCCGTAATCGACATGGGCCGATGGCGAAAGCCCGAACAGCTCTTTGCAACGATCCGACCAGATCAGGGTTTGGGTGAGAGGATTAAAATCCCAGGTACCGAGCTGGGCGGAATCTATAGCAAGCCGAAGTCGATCCTCGGCTAATTGAGAACGCAGCTCTGCTTTTTTGCGCTCAGTCAGGTCGATCAGTATGCCCGAAAAGGTAAGCGGTTGATGGTGCTCATTGTAAGTTGATTGTCCACGAGCCAATACCCATTTGTTCTCCTGATTTGCGCTTAAAATGCGATATTCGGCTTCATAAGTCCCGCCTAGTCGAATCGACTCGTCAATTTGTTGTAAAACCCGGTCGCGATCGTCGGGGTGAATGTTGTCGGTAAAGGTACTGAGTGGGAGCCCATCTCTTGAGGCCTGCGTATCGGCTACATCGAACATCCGCAGCAGGTTAGGGTCGCCATATAGTTTATCATTGCCTATGTCCCAAAACCAGGTGGCAATAAGTCCAATGCTCAATGCCGTCTGGAACTGGTCGTACGATCGTCGCAATAAAGACTCTTCATCTGACAGCAAGGGTGAAAATTGAGCAGCGATCGGCTGATTCATACGTTGAAATAAGCTGAAAATAGGGTAAGTGCGGAGCGCTATGATACATAAACCAACTTCCTGTAAGACTGTTCAGAGGAATAGGCTTTGCTGAATAGGCTGAATCAATCTGGTTCGGAAAAAGGCTTAGTAACGGGACTGCTCAACTTACTGGATTGGTGGAGAGGGTGGTGTTTTGGGGCTTTTTTGTTTGGGGCTTTCTGAAGGTGAAGTAGCCGTGTTGTGGTTCGTAAGCCGACTGGCTTTTAGCTGATGAAAATCCTCTACCTTTTCCTGATGAATTTCGTTCGCTTCTTCAATCGAGTGCGAAATAGAGAGGCTGGTTTCTGATTTGGCTCGTTCGGCTAATTCGCCAAAAAAACGGTGCAGCGCCCGAATTTCTTCTTCCGACAAATCCTCTACGTTCAATAGTCTATTGCTGGCTTTGCGGTTGACGGCGATCAGTTCATTCAGTTTGACCTGCATAGCCAGTGAGTCTTTATTCTGCGATTTCTGAATCAGAAAAACCATCAGAAACGTAATGATTGTGGTGCTGGTATTGATCACCAGTTGCCAGGTGTCGGAATAGCCGAAAATAGGTCCGGTAATAATCCAGATAATGATGGTAAGTAGGGCGAGCAGGAAAGCCATGGACGAGCCTGTGGCCTGTGTAGCTTTGGAAGCAAACCGTTCGAACGGCCCAGCGTTTGGGTTGGTGAACATAAGACGAGCGAATTAAACACGGAAGTTCCGTCTAAATCACGGATTCACTGCGCTGAGGAGGATTAAAATTACGCATCAGTCTGGGGAATCTGTTGATAAACGACCTTGCTTGTCCGGTTGATGCCTAAAAACAGGCTATCCCTTACGGATTCATCGTTCTTAATTCGCTCTCGTATTGGTCGGTAGGCCAGCCAGCTTTTTGCGCGTCGGCGATAGCTTGTTTCTGGTAGGTAAGGGCTTCCTGCTTGCGTCCCAGTTTATGGAGCAGTTGCGCGTAGGTATGCAGCGATTCGTGTGACCGATAGAGAACCAGCGACCGTTCGATCCAGGGAATTGCCATCTGCCAGTTGGCTGTCGAATGGCCTTGCTGGTGATACGTGTCGGCTAGCTCATAGAGCGAGTGGGCCACTTTCCACGACATCATCTGGTCGTTCATCGGCTTGCCCGCCAGAGTACTGGATAATCGGTTCTTTATCGAATCGGGCATAAATCGCATCATATTCTTGAGCCGTATTGAAGCGAGCGAATCGGACGTATGCAGTTCGGCGACCGACTGGGCCATAAGGGGGTGAGCCTCGGATTCCGCGATTGGCTGGTAACGGGTAAAGTTTCTGGTCTGCTTGAAAAACGTCAGTCGGTAGTGTGTAGCGGCTTCCTGTTTTACTAACTCTGTTCGCTGCATGAATGGATTGGCCGAAGCGGTGTTGCGTTCACTGTTGACAATTACTTTTTCCAGCAGCGTTTCATCATTGGTCGAAACGGCCTGTTTATAATCACTATCGAGCGTACGAAGAATGGCTTTCAATACGGTTGTCGCCAGGTTTCGTTTGACTGGGTCAGCCGAGAGAGCCGGTGGCCGGTTCCGGACTAAAAAATCGAAGGCCTGAGAATCAGTCGTCTGGAGATTATTGGCTATAAAAGCTATGGTTTCGGGAGCGGTGCGGTCGGAGTCCGACAGGGTCGTCAGATACGCATCCAGCACATCGCTTGTAGGCCGGCCAAGCGCCTGACGCATCATCAGGTATTTCTTGAGAAATTCGGCATCACGTCGGCCGTTGGCAAAATCCTTATCCCCTTTGGCAAGGGTTGCTTTCAACGCAGGAATGCGCAACACATGATCTACCTGATCGAGCATCCCATTGATGCCGCCATAACCTATCGCCCGATGAATCAACGCGCCATCGGGAGCGATGTACAAGGCTGTCGGATAGCTGGCTACCGCATATAATTTGGCAACGTCGATACCCTCACCTTTTTCGGCATCCAACTGGTAATTAATGAAGTGGACATTGAATGTAGACCCGATTTTAGGATTTGGAAAGGCTTCTTTAGCCATGCGTTTACAGGGAGGGCACCAGGTCGTATACACATCGACGAATATCGGTTTGTGTTGCCGCTTCGCTTCAGCCAGTACCTGCTGCCAGGAGCCTTTGAAGAAGCGAATACCGCCTGATGGGTCGTCGGAAGTAAGTGGCCTGCCCTGAATGGTTATGCAAATAGTTAAAGCCAGAAACGGACAGAGAACCAATCGGAAAAAGGTCGGTCGCATATCAACAATGGTGAGGTTTATGACTTGACGTCAACTTGACTCAGTAAATAACCAGGTTTTCGTTTGAAAGTCGACAAAAAACGATGCGTTTCGCTGTAGCCGAGTCTGTACAGTAATTCTGATTCTGCGTAATCGTATTCATGAAACGAAGCCATACCGAACCCTGGCTTGACCAAATTGGAAAAGTACCAATCCTTGCTATAAGTTTAGCTGAAACTTTTCAGAAAATAAAAAGACCAACCTTCTATACAGGCTGGTCTTTACGTTGGAAGCGGCTGGTTTCTTAATCCATCCACATAACTTTTTCGTAGGCGATTTCATAGTCCATTTCCTGAAGTGGAATCAGCCCGGCAAAATGGCCTGTTTCGTCGGTCTTGATGGCATTCCAGCAGCCAGAGGCATCCCGCAATAGGAGTCGGTATCCATAAAGTGGGTGTAGCGTGTTGCTGTCGGTGCGATGGTCCCAGCCAGTTTGTAATTCAATGGCAAAGCCAATGCGCTCCATCACATCATCCATTTGAGTCGTCAGGCTGTCGGTACCGTCTAATTCCTCGATCCAGAGTACCAGACCATCGGTACCCCAGTCGAAATGAAGCGGAGTAGGCGTCAGGTTGATTATTGAAGCGTTCATAACGTTTTGTTGGTTTTCGGTTTTGCGGTATTCTATTTACGGCCTATAGGGGCTAACGCAGGAATTAGTCACGCTTCGGCCGCCACAGGCCGTAAACAGAATACCGTGCACCAAGTTTAGGCACTCATACTCCAGGCGGGTGTTACCAGGGGTAAAGTCTGTTCTTCCCGCCATTTGCGAAGCCAGAAACGATATTTTTTTCGGCCATAGTCCAGGAAACCGGGTATGGAACTCGCATCAACAGCGAACAGCCGGTGAGGACGTTGTTTCATGATACCAATGAACACAAATCGAAACTGGCGCGTACTGGCCCACTCGCGATTGTCGGCGTGGCGAAGGCTGTCGATGTAAAAAGCAGCCTGCCGATCGTAATCGTAGGTGTAGCAGGATTCCAGAAACTGAGCCTGCGACCGGGCCGACGTTGTTTTCAGGTCGATGATCAGCGCATTACGTCGTTTGAGGCTGGTATACACCATATCGAGCCGCGCTTTGCAGGCTATACCCGTTGCGGGGTCTGTCGATAAAATAATGCGTTCACGCTCCGAAAGTCGTAAATACCGTCGGCAAAACGTATCCTGCCGGATGGTCTTCATGAGCGTTTGTAGCTGTTTGCTTTGTGCCGGAGCCAGTTCGTCGGTAGGTAGTTGGCTGGCCGGATCAAGTAGATCGGGCAGGAGTTGGGCCATTACCGTACCGACAGATTCAGGTTCGAGTAAGTGCTGATGAAAGGCACGTCCAAACACCTTCGTTTTCTCCGAAATAAACCGGGCCGATGGCGTAGACCAATAGCCGAGGTGCTCTTCTTTCAGGCGTGTCAGATCGGAGTTCGACACCCGTACGATCGAGCGATAGTAATCACCAGCGCCAACAGATTGACTAAGCATACTAAATGGATCTAAGTTGAGTATGTAGACTAGCTGAAAGGTGGTGTAGTGGACTGATTGACAGGCAATCGCCTGCTTTACTCACTTCACTACACCACCTTTTTTCGAAACCTAACCAATGGGCAATAGCTCGTGCTCGTCGATTGGGTTCAGAAATGGATTGTAATAGTTCATCGCCGTCTTGATGTTAGCGATGTCGGTTAGTGTTTCCTGGCGGAAAACTTTGACATCCTGGGCAAATTGCTTCAGTTCAGCCGTTTTTTCAGGATCGCCGTTCTTATAGGAGAACGTGGCAATGTAATACACACCCTTTGGCTGCGACTTGGTGTATTCTTTCTTTTCGGCAACCGCTGTAACTACTACATCGGCCAGCGTAAGGTCGTCGTAGTAGAGGGGTTCGATCAGGCGGAAAATATTATCGACGGAGTAGCCATGAAAAAGAATCGCCGAAACACAATTGTTTTCATCGATGAAAAAAATCTCGGCCCAGTTCTTGGTTCCCATATTCAGGATGTTGTCGGTGAAGATCCGCCAGGCAATGGGTTGAAAGGTGAGGGTACGGCCCAACTTCTCGGTTCCGTTGATATTGAACACACCTTCTTTGGCATCAAACCGGTACTGACGGGGGTGTCCTTCCAAATATTTGTACTTATTTACCACTTCACCTGTCAATTCGTGAATTTTTTGATACGGTTTAAGGGGGTTACCGCTTTGAATTGTCGAAAGTTGGTTTTTGTTTTGTGTGTTCATTAGTATTTGTTGTTTACTGTTCAAGCAGGGGACCCGTTTTGCGGTCCCTTTTGCCTTTTCTAAGGGCACTGTTTATGGTTTAAATATACATAGTTTTGTGTAATTGATCAAGGCTTTTTTTTGCCTTTTTGCAATTATTTTACAGGGTTATATGTAGTAATGGGGGTGAGGAGTGAGTACTAGGAGTTGCGGCTGCGAGTTTTTCCCTCCTATTACGCACTCCTCACTCCCAATACTAATTTTTTAAGATTTTTATTTTTTATGACCATTCACCTACGTTTGCAGCAACTTATTGATACACTAGATATTAGCGTGCTCGAGTTTTCTCGTAAACTGGGGGAGAATCGGGGCGAAAAAGTGTATCATATCCTGCATGGTCGATTGAAGCCCAGGTTCGATACGCTCGAAAAAATTTTAATCGCTTTTCCACAGGTGAACGGCGACTGGCTGCTGCGGGGCGAAGGGCTGATGTTTAAAACACTTAGCTCACCATCGGCAGCTATCACAACCGAAGAACGACTGCGTAATGTTGAGTTTCTACTTTTTCAGCTCAATGAGCGCGTGGCCCTGCTTCAGCAAACAAATGATGAGCTATTGGCTGAACTAAGAGCGCATAAGGCAGAGGGGTAAGGGGACGTGTTTGAGACAAGCGGTGAAGGATAGGAATGCTCTCTGATTCATACTGGCTAAACAACCTTCCTTCATTTCGGGTTATAGCTAAAAAACACGTAACGTTATGGCAACTACATCACCATTCGACCCCGAAAAAGTAGATCCTGATTTTTACTCGAAAGACCCCAACCAGCATGGTACGTCCGACTTTGGCCGTGAATCAGAGGGGGTAGGAACAAACGCCTATAAAGACTCGACCTCGGGTATGGATATGGACAGCGAAAACATGCATCTGACGCACGATACCCGCGAAGCGAACCTTGGCGTCGGACGCGCTGGTGAACCGCATAACGAAAGCCTTGGCGGCACGCAGGAATGGGACGTCGATGCCGACGCTATTTCGGACGTACCCAAAGGGCACATGATGAGCGATGAAGCAGCCAGCAAACTAAGCGAGGTAGCAGAAAACCCTTCTGATGATGCACTCCTGCACCGGGCTGATGCAACCTATCTGGAAGAGGGCGACAATCCGAATGAAGGGTACGACCCCCATCATGTCGGATACGATGATAAAAACAAAACGGATGTGAGCAAATCATAATCGTTATACCAGAATGCCTAATACTGAGTGGCCAGTTAATAAACTGGCCACTTTTTTTAGTAGGTTTCGGGACATACAGGACAGTTAATACTAGGATTCTTTCGTAAACTTGTTGGCTAATTGTTTGATTAAAATGGCGGCCTGTAGCCGCTTTCTGTCTTGCTGATCGAAACTCGTGCTTATGCCCGGGCGGGATTGCTCGGTAACCCGTCCGATGGATTTTTTGGTAAAACCATTGCTATTTCTGTTCGTAACTTCGGAGCGTCTGTAACGCTTTACCCGTCGCCCGAACTTCATATTGAACCACAGCCACAGGATACGAACGTTTTTCGGAGCCTGCACCACTTGCGCGATTCCGTCAGCATGCTGGGTTATCATGGTGGGGTGCCCCTGCTGAAAGCGGCTATCAAGAAATTTGCTGAATACTGCGAGAAAGAGAACATTCGGCTTCCTAATCAGAACTTCTCCATTCGTTACAACACGTCCATCCCCCGGCAAGTGGGCTTGTCAGGCTCCAGCGCCATTATTGTGGCGACGTTTCGGGCGTTGATGCAGTTTTACAACGTTGAAATCCCTCTGCCTGTGTTGCCTAACCTGGTGCTGGCTACCGAAACCGACGAGTTGGGCATAACAGCGGGTTTACAGGATCGGGTTATTCAGTGCTACGAAGGCTGTGTTTATATGAACTTCGACAAAGCCATTATGGAGCAGCAGGGACATGGTGCCTATGAACCGCTCGATTCTCGGTTGCTACCCCGGTTATACATTGCCTATAATACCGATCTGGGTAAACAGTCGGGGCAGGTGCATAACGATGTCAAATCGCGCTGGCTCAAAGGTGAACCCATCGTGGTCGAAACCATGAGCGCTATTGCCGACGTAGCCCGGCAGGGGCGCGACGCCATGTTACAGCGTGACACGGAAGCATTGAATGCGCTGGTTAATCGTAATTTTGATTTGCGGGCTCAGATCTATAACATCAGCGACCGGAATCGAAGCCTGATCGAAACGGCCCGTTCCTGTGGCGCATCAGCCTCGTTTACTGGTTCGGGTGGTTCCATCATCGGCCTGTATCGTGACGACGCCATGCTGAATCGACTGTTTGTATCCCTGAAGAAAATCAACGCCCGCGTGATTAAGCCATATGTAGTATAAATTGGCGAAAGAGCGAAAGAATGAAAGAGCGAAGGATTCTCGCGTCGGCCACTCTTTCGCTCTTTCGCTCTTTCGCTCTTTAAAATGATAAAGAAAGCCGTTATTCCTGCTGCCGGATTTGGAACCCGGTTTTTACCAGCTACCAAGGCACAGCCTAAAGAAATGCTGCCTATTATCGACCGGCCGACCATTCAGTATGTGGTACAGGAGGCCGTTGATTCGGGTATTGAAGACATCCTGATTATTACAGGCAAAGGCAAACGTGCCATTGAGGACCATTTCGACCGTAACCACGAACTCGAAACGCGTCTGGAAGAAAAAGAAGACCAGTTGCTGCTCGATGAAATGCGTCGTTTGTCCGACATGGCTACGTTGCACTATGTTCGTCAACGGGAGTTGAATGGTCTGGGCGATGCGATACGGTATGCTAAGCATCACGTTGGTAATGAGCCATTTGCCGTATTGCTGGGCGATACCATTATGGATTCGGTAATTCCGGTAACCCAACAATTGATCGACACTTATGCGCAGTATGGCGGTTCGGTGATTGCGGTAGAAGAAGTGCCGCATGATAAAGTAAATCGCTATGGCATTGTTGGCGGGAAGTCGCTGAGCGACCGTATTCTGGAATTGAATACGTTGGTTGAGAAGCCTTCGGTCAGTGATGCGCCATCTAATCTGGCGATAGCAGGCCGGTATATTCTGACGCCCGAAATTTTTACGATGCTGGAGCAGACACCGGCCGGTAAGAACAACGAAATTCAGTTGACCGACGCCATGTTGCTGCTGCTAAAGCGGGAGAACCTGTATGCCCACTGCATCGAAGGAAAGCGGCACGATATTGGTAACAAGCTCGATTTCCTGAAAACAACCGTTGAATTTGCCTTGAAGCGCCCCGAATTTGCCGACAAGTTCCGGGCTTTTTTAGAAGAGATTTTAAAGAAGGACTAGTAGAGAAGGCTAAAAAAAAGGATCGATGTGTGCACACATCGATCCTTTTTTTTACCTCACTCGCACACTTATCGTTGCGGTGTCATCCTCGCCATTGGTGTATCCATTGCCCGGTGTTGAGTCGGGATCGGATGGCGTAACACTGAATACCTGGCCCTGGAGCGTTCCTGAATTGGGTACCTGAACGAACAGTGATATAGTTCCTTTGTTGCCAGCAGTGATTGAGCCTATGTTGGCTGTTACTGACTGGCCGCTGATGGTTAATCCGTTTGTAACAGTCAATTGCCAACCCGAAGGCAGAAGGGTTCTAATTGTTACATTGTTGGCCGTTGCTCCGCCACTGTTCGAAACAGTAAAGGTAAACTTGGCCACCTGATTCGGTCGTACGACCAGTTGGTCACTAACGATAGCCAGGCTAAGATCGGCCTTTGTTGGATCGGTAGGCGGTTGGTTGGATTGTACAGGTGGCAGCGGTACCTGGTTTGGATTCGGCGAAATGCTTATAAAATCGCTCTCTTCAAAAGTACGTAAATCGACTGTGGCTGCATCATCCTGTCCATCGCCTGTACCCGAACCTGGCTGGCTGTCGGGGTCTCGCCGACTACTGGTCATGATTTGGGCTGATGTCAGAAACCGGCCAGCCTGCTGGGCTTTCATTCGAAAGGCGAATGGCAGGCTAGTACCAACGTCTACTCTGCCTGATTTGATCCGAATCGTGTCGCCTTTCGCCTGAATGGCTGCATCAGCGGTATTGATAAACTCCATACCTGGCGGAAGCAAACTCCGAATAGTGGTACTATCAACGGCTGCTGGTCCTTCATTTGTTAGAACTAGTGTAAGTGTAACGGGTTGATTGACAGCAGGTAGGCGACTGCTTAGGCTCATTGAGATCGAGAGATCAGCATCGTTGCAAAGAGAAAAAGGCTGACTGGGTAATGTGGCCAGATTAGGGTTGCTGGTAACTACCCGGATACGGTACTGGGTGCCTGAGGCTAACTCGGGCGATAGCGTAACGGTGAATGGGCCGGTAGCTGTAACGTTGCTGATGGTCGTTTCATTGGCAAAGGAGCCGGTTGGATCTGATAAACGAACGCTGTAAATACCATCTTTAGGCCCGTCAATTACTTCGATAGATACGGTGAGCGGATTGATAAGACAAGCAGGTGGGGTTGGGGTACCACTTACTGTCAGAAAAGGTTGAATGACCACATTGGGTTCTTTTTGATACAGGATTTGCCGCGCATCGATAAACGCAATATCGAACCACATCGTCTGGCTGGTATTGCCCTGAAGTCGTATTGAGTAACGGTATTTGCCAGGTGAAACCCCTCCAACACCAGCGCCCTGGGGAGGATAGTTTTGAACGTACGTAAAATTGGCAAACTCTTCATAATCGGGCGCTTGCGAGCCTGGTTGAGCCAGATACCAGCCGGTATCGGTGAACGTTCCCCCATCAATACGCTCAAGTTTCACCTCAACGGGTGCAGTCGATTCCACCATAGCAAAGAACCCGTGTGTCCAGGAATCGTATTTGTACGAAACCCTACGAATGGCGTCGGGGGGCGTACCGCCCATAACAGGCTGACGTAATACACGTAACAGCGAAGCGGGGGCCGCCGATTGCTGGATTGTAAATGGTTCGCTGAGAGTCCCCAGAATCACTGGGTTCGTTGAGCGAGTTCTGACCCGGTATTGACTGTTGGGTAGGTTGGTCGGAATCTTTATTAGAATCGGGTTGTCCTGCGTTGGTGAGGACTCGGCGACCACCGTTCCGTCGCTGGCTCGAATAATCTGAGCAACATACTGATTTGATGGCTGATACGGGTCGCTGCGGAGTGATGCCACGGCCAGTGTATCACCCTGCCGACGAAGAAGGGGTAAGGTGTATCCGGTAGTAATCAAAGCGCCAGGGTCGTTAGGCATGAAAGGGACTGCATTCTGAAAAAATGCAGTCGTCAGCGCCTGATCCCAGCTATTGGTAAATCGTACCAATCCTGGCCCCTTCATATGAATACCATCCGGTCGGTTTGCGGTACCTATGATGCTGTCGCTGGCTGGACCCGGAAATGTGTTGGATATATTGGTAATAAGTTGGTTCTGAGCCGCAATAATGCCGGCATTAGTCAGATAATTATTAAAACTTACGCGCGAAATCATCCAGGCTAGTGGCTGTGAACCTACCTGTTGTCGACTTTTCTGAATGACCGCATTAATGTTATTGTAATACGTCTGACTAGTAACGTTATAGTATGTGTCTGTTTCGCCCTGGTGCCACAGCACGGCTCGGGCACCTGTGCGCGATACATAATGCAGCAGTGCTTCTCCAAGCCTCCGATACACTGATGAGTTGGTGGTCGTACCCATATTTCCGACTGCTCCCTGCTGCCATTCGCTGCTGCTACTACCACCCAGCGCTGCTCCCAGGAATAGAACGGGGACATTTAAACGTTGCACCAACTTGTCGCCGAGCGTACTCCATAAATGAGGTGGCTGACTAGGGCCTATCGAGCTTCCATAGCTGACTTTACTGAACTGGAGAGGTAATAGTTGTTCGCTGATGCTATCCTGCCGAAAATCGACGCAGGACACGCGATCTTCAACCGAACTTGTTACGCGCTGTAAGCCGCCGAATACGTTCGATTGCCCTGCTACTACAAAAACCTCGCCTATACCTATCCGGTCAACTTGTGTTTCGGCTATAACTATTGGCCCGTTTTTGGCCCGGACTGCTAATCGATACCACCCACCGTTGACCGTTACCTGGCCCCGGAACGAGGATGTACCTGATAAAAAGGATAGAGATGACCAGTTAGTGCTTGTTCCCTGATTGGCAGCTAGGGGTATAAAACGTGCCTCAACCAGCGTAGCATTGCTTGGTGCAACACCAGTTACGGTAACGGCGGCATTGTTGGCTAAGTTACGCTGGAAAACCATTCTGGTTACCGGGCTCGTGATCGTCAGTTGAGCATACAGGATGCTAAAAGGAAAAACCACCAGTATTAAGAATACTAGCTTCCGTAGAGGTAAATACATAGATAGTCTATTAAATGGATAGGATGTGTCGTGTGGTGACAAATAGCGTGCCTAAAGCTATCAGATTGATTATTTTTTTTAGGTTCAGTAATTCATTTGTGTTGATTGACTAAGTAGTTGACGTGATTATACAGGAGGAGTTTAGGGGAGATGAGAGGAAAAAGGTATTATTGATAGTAGCTTTTGTATTTGCTTATGAATACTTTGTTTAAATCGATCTTAATTGGCTGTTTTTCAATAGTTTTTTCTCTTATGGAGGACTTGTTGCCAAGTCCTGAAGTGCTGAGGCAGGGGGCGCCACTTGCCAAACGTCCTAATATCGTCCTAATTGTAGCCGATGATCATGGACGCGAAGCAGTAGGATGTTATGGCAATACATCTATACGCACTCCCCATATCGATCAATTAGCGACTGATGGCGTGCGATTTTCCAATGCTTTTTGTACAACAGCCAGTTGCAGCCCCAGCCGGTCTGTATTACTGACTGGTATCCATAATCATGCCAATGGTATGTATGGGCTAGAGCATCAGATACATCATTTTAGCTCGTTCGATACGATCCATTCGTTGCCTGTCTGGCTCGAACAGGCTGGCTATCGCACCGCTCGCATCGGTAAACTGCATGTGTCACCAGAGTCAGTCTATCATTTTCAGCGCATACTGGGTACAGGCAAGGTCAACGATCCGGCTTCAATTGGTCGCAGTCCGGTTGAGATGGCACGGGCGTGTTATGATTTTATGGTGGAGAAGTCAGACACGCCATTCTTCCTGTATTTTGCAACCGACGACCCTCACCGCAGCAATACCATCTCTCCGGATGGCTCCCCCATTTTTGACGGTACAAAACCGAATTTGTTTGGGAATCGACCGGGGGGCTATCCACAGGTGGGCGATCATTTTTATCAACCCCGAGAAGTTAGTGTTCCGACTTATCTGCCCGATAACCGAGCCTGTCGCATGGAACTAGCTCAATACTATGAAGCCATTAGCCGTCTCGATCAGGGCGTTGGGCGGTTGGTGGATTATCTGAAAGAGACGGGCCAGTACGATAACACGCTGATCGTTTATCTGTCAGACAATGGCGCTCCCTTCCCAGGAGCGAAAACGAACCTGTATGAACCGGGTATGCGGTTGCCCTGCATTGTAAAACTTCCCGGTCAGCACAAGCGTAGTTTTGTGCAGGATGCCCTGATCTCGTGGATCGATGTGACACCTACATTGCTGGATTTTGCGGGCGTCGATCTGAGTACGATTGTAACACAGGGCCGTTCGTTCCGGTCGGTTGTGGAGCAGGAGTCTGTAAGGGACTGGGACGAGGTGTATGCCTCCCATTCACTGCACGAAATCACGATGTATTACCCCATGCGGGTGCTGCGCGAACGACGCTACAAGCTGATCTTCAATATAGCCCACGAATTGCCTTATCCAATGGCGCTCGATTTATATCGTTCCTATACGTGGCAGGAAGGGTTAAAGAAAGGGGAAAAAGTATACGGAAAACGAACGGTAGCCGCTTATTTGCACCGTCCACGTTTTGAACTTTATGACCTTCAAACCGACCCTGACGAGATCCACAATCTGGCTGCCAATCCGAAGTATGGCGGGGTACTTCAACGGATGCAGACTAAACTAAAGCAGTTTCAGAAACAGACTCGGGATCCCTGGCTAAGCAAGTGGGAGTTTGATTAATAGGGGCTTATACTTTTTACGAAATCTGTGTGTCGGCGAAGTAGACCATGGCTTTGTGCAGGAAGGACGCATAGTCCGGGTTGTCTATGCCGTTCTGGCTTGTAAATCGGGGATCATCGAGGTATAATTGGGCCAACCCTTTATATGCTTTTGCCATATCCTTCGACTGGCAGACTTTTTCGCCCCAGAACCCCCGAATGTTGACATAGTGCCGGGCTATCTGCTGTTGTACTGCCAGGCTGGCGGGGTCATGATCGACCATAGCTGTTAGTATTTGTGCAATAGCCTGCTGATCAGCTTTGAGCTGCTCAAAACCGGCCTTGCCCATTTGCTGTAGTTTGGCTTCGCTGCTTTCAATGGCTTCTTTGCCGTATTTTTCAATAGCTTCCTGTCGGTACTCCCTGCCTTTGGGGAAACCTTCGTATAACTCTTCGTTGGTTACCATGACTCGTTCGCCTTTTAAGGTTGAAATTGTTTTATCAATCGTCAGCAGCAGCTTTGACAGTCGAAATTGGCGGGCCTGAAGGGCCAACTTATGGCTTTCAAGTGCTTTCAACGTGTCGAATTCCGGGTCTTCCAGAATATGCAGAATCTCGTCGAGCGAGAAATCCAGTTCTTTGTAAAAAAGAATCTGCTGTAACCGGATCAGTTCTTTTTCGCCATACAGTCGGTACTTGGTCTCGGTACGGACTACTGGTTTTAACAGACCCACCCGGTCGTAATGATGGAGTGTTCGTACACTTACACCTGCCAGTTTTGCCAGCTTATTGACCGAATAGTGCCGCATAAAAAACGTGCTTTGATTGACCCTGGCAAATGTAGGCTATGACGTAAGGGGAGAGTCAAGTAAACGTTTAACTTTTTTTACACCCGATTTAGGTAACGGGGGTGGGAACCCGCTATTTTGGCCCGTAGCGCGGGTTTCCACCGCATTAGCTAAAGGCTATTCTCAGTTTGGGAGAACGGGGGGTTTGGGATTTATCGCTGTTTTCGGGTGCTTTATCCCTAATATTCGACGGTTAATCAATTTATCATAGGAGCAAACCGACCGATCAGTCATTTTTGTAGCCTCCCTTCCAACAGTAAACAACAACTACCATGAAATTCAAACACTGCTTATTGCTCAGTCTGATTCTGTCATCATTAATGATTGGTTCCTTAATGGCTCGTAGTATCAAAGCCCAGCATAAAGCCAGCACAGCTATGCATCAATCCCGTTAAGTAGCCAAGAGTTATCCAACTAGTTTAACTTAGAGGGGTCAAACTGGTTGGATAACTCTTGAGCGTTCAATCGTTAGTTAGTCAAAACGGGTCGGGGAAGCCGATTAACCAACCAGAGGCAGAAGAGTGCGTTGAAAATCAGGGTGAACGGAATCACCGAAATGTTCTTGAAGAAAAGAATGATTGCCCACTCCGACGATTGATCAGAAATCAGATCTCGGGCTTTTAATGTGATGTATAGACAGGTTTCGTAGGCAATGTGGTCGATTAACTTGTTGAACAGTAGGGCGATTACCGAAAATACGACTAGATTGATTAGTAAAGCGCCCCACTTGGTTCGAAGTTTCTGAATTGCCAACTGCCAGTTCTGTTTTCGGCTCTGTTTATTAACAATGAGCTGCATCAGCCGTTTGGCGCCTGCCCGGATATTGGTGAGTCCCAGTGCATACAGGAAAATCAGTATCCGGGCCGACTCCACAATAATTTCCAGTAACCCATGCGATATTGGGCTGATCGGCCCAAACGCTTTTAGTTGAATGGCTCGTCCAACAGCGGCAATCAGCCCCAGGCTGAAAATGAACCCGAAATGTTTTTTGCAGAATTGAATCGTTTCGACGGTCCAGTCGAGTGCTTTGAGAAGGTTGGGTGGTAATGTCATCAGTTAGTGGAGTAGTAATGTTCAGATTAGCATTTAGTTTAAAAGTATTGATAGCCAGTAAATTACTGATTCATATAAAAAACCGCGAGGCTGCGAAGTCCCAAGGAGTATCACCGATTTACTTCCTTGCGTCTTCGCGGCCTCGCGGTTTATGTTTGATACGGTACTTAGGCCAAAGTAGCCTCGACGCTGATGGTGGTATTGAACAGCTTCGAGATTGGGCAGTTGTGTTCGGCATGATCGACCAGCTCGTCGAATTTAGTTTTGTCCAGGCCCGGAACAGCGGCTGTCAGCGTCAATTTTGAGCTGGAAATGCCACCGTCTTCAAGGGTGATGGCACAACTAACGTCCAGCGAATCGGCTGCGAAACCAGCCTGCTGAATGTTGAAGGCCAGTTGCATGGCGAAACAGCCCGCATGAGCAGCAGCAACCAGCTCTTCGGGGTTGGTGCCGATTCCATCCGCAAATCGAGTATTGAACGAATATTGGGTTTTGTTCAGAACCGTGCTGGCGGTAGTCAGGTCTCCTTTTCCATCTTTTCCGGTTCCAGTCCAGTGAGCAGAGGCATTGCGTACGATTTTCATAAGAGTAAGCTTTAACTTGTTTTGTGATTTGTTTTGATGCCTCAAAGGTAGACGGGCACTTTTTGCCAATTTTTCACCTATGTTAAAAAGAGAATAGAGAACCCGGATTTTTATGATCATTATGGTTTGTCATGATCTGTGTAAATCATAATGATCATAAAAATCCGGGTTCTATTGAACGTAACGAATAGCCAATGCCCCACCGCGAAACACACTACCTTACACCAGTCTTTACGGCAATTTGCCCAACTTTCTGACGATGATCTCAGGCTGGGTGATCCATTCTGGACGATCCGAAGCATTGCCAAGCATGAGTATTTCAATTTTCAGCATTCCGTATGTCGGCAGGTGGGGTTTATTCTGAAGGGAATCTTTCGGGTTTACTACATCGATCCCCGAACCGAGCAGGACCATAATCTCTATTTTATTCCCGAATATGCTTTTCTGACTTCGCTGAAAAGTCTGCTGACGAAAACGACCTGCCCATACTTGATTGAAGCGCTGGAAGATGCTGAATTGCTGGTGATCGACTACGATCATTTACAGCAATTGTACGAACAGTCGCACGGATGGGAACGCTTCGGACGTTTGCTGGCCGAACAGTATTTTATGTTCAATCAGACCCGTTCGGAGAGCTTGTTGACCCAATCGGCCGAGGAGCGCTATGTCGATTTATTGACGAATTACCCGGATATTCTGAATCGGGTATCGTTGGGGCATATTTCGTCCTATCTGGGCATCAAGGGGCCGTCGCTCAGCCGCATCCGGGCACAGGTAGCGCATAAGTAGAATAGGCCAGACTATTTGCGGGTTTTCCTGTAGACATGAGATGGCTACAGGGTGAGGCTAATCAATTCAGGTACTGGTTTACTGTTTTGGCAAAAGAAAATCTTATAAATCTGCCTGGCCTACCCTCGTAGACCAGGCAGTATGTCGAAACGTGCAGAAATAGAGTTATTCGAATACCTTTTTGAGTGAAGCCTGCAGCGTTATTCTTCGTCCTGTTCGGCGTGGCCATGAATATAACCGCCGGGCAGTTCTTCCTGATCGTCTAAAGGCGTATCGCCCGGCTCGTGTGGTCCTTCCTGACGCAGAATGGTCTCTTTATCACTCGTAGCGTCTCCGCCCTGGTCTCCTTCGCCCCCTGGCGAATACCATCTTACTGTTTTCATGTCTGTTTCGTTTTGAGATAACTTTATTATAAAAACGGGATAAAAAAGATGTGGTTAATAATAGAGAGAATCTGGTTGATTCGCAAACCTGAACCGGACAAGATGCATGCGCACTCGTTTAGTGGCTGGTTCGATCACGTTATGGATTTTTTCTTCTACCTGCCCAATCTGCTGGTAGTCGAAGCGTATATACGTGCGGGGCGCTATAAAGCGTCACCTATCCTCCGATTGTCGGCATCGTTGGTACTCCTGCTGGCAACGGGCTTTTTAGGATTAGGTACGTACTATTTTACCCTCTACTACTGGGGGCCTGCCATTCTGCGTTATTTATCCATTGCGTAATTGCTCAATAGCCTTCATCCAGAACAAGGTAATAGTTCTTTATGGCCGTTGTCTGATCGGCATGCTGAAGTGTTACCGTCAGTAATTCGACGTGGGTATAGGCATCAAATTTGACAATCCGGCTATCCGTAACCTGCTGTTGTTGGCCAGTGGCCTGTTCCTGAACAAATGCCAGCGCTTCTTCCCGCGAGTCGAAACTGCCGAGCAGATTGCCCAGTTCAAGGGCTGGCTCCTGTTCTGGAAGTTCACCTGTTGTATTGGAGATGGGCGACTCAACGGGTGCTGAATAATCGGTAAGCGACGTGCTGTAAAGTTCGATAGTCATCCGGGTGAAAAGTAGGTATAAACGGATAACTATTTTTGGGAAAAGTAGTTAAAAAATAGGTGTATCCCAATGATCCTGACAGGCTTGGCCAGAGGATAATCGGGTTCGTTATTTAGCCACTCGTTCATACCTTAACAGCTTATTGGCCCAGGGAATAAAATACTGGAAATTAGGCGCATCGGTATGGCCGCCGTTATGCTGCCGCCAGGCGAGTTCGCCGTTCATCAGGCCAGTCAATACGGGTGGCATTATGTCTTTATTGTACTCACTGTTGGCGCTCAGGTCTTTTGCTCCCAGAAGTTGGAAAACCGGCCCAGCGGCTACGGTTGCCTTGTAACTACCCATCTGATCGAGCCATTTGGCATCGCCTTTTTCGGGGATACCGTAGCTGACAAATGTTGGTCTTGGGGCACAGAGCGCCAGTAATTCGTGCGAATCGATGGGAAGGTCGCAGCCGGTTTTAGGGCCCGACGATGATTCCGAAGCGGCATAATTCAGGTAATTACCCGCCATCCAGTGATACTCACCGCTACCCGCCAGACTTTCGACGGCTTCTCCAAAAACGCGCCGTTGTAGCGTAGTACCGCCTTTTCCCGACGAACCAATCAGTACCATCGCAAATCGCTGGTCGAAGGCCATCGCCACGAGGGCTGCTTTACCGTAGCGCGAAACTCCTTCAATAGCAACCTGTTTGGCGTTTACCAGCGGATCGGTTTCCAGATAATCGAGTACCCGTGAGGCCCCCCAGCCCCAGGCGCGTAAGGCGCCCCAATCCTCTGGTTTGCGTGGTTGACCTTTATTGGTAAGGCCAATAATACCTCGGGTAAGGCCCGCGCCGTTGTCGGCCTGGATACTGCCTGGTTCCAGGGTGCAATAGCCCCAGCCAGCCGCCAGCAGTTGCTCGGTAGGAGGGGAGTCGCCGTTGGGAGCGGGAGCAAAGAAATTGGGTCCGGGCAGTCGGGTAATGGGTGAGTAAGCCGGGTATTTATCGAAGATGGCTTTTAGTTCCGGATTGCTTTTGATCATCATGTCCTTAAAAGCGGCATTGATCTTTTCCAGCTCAGGAAGCGAAGGCTGAGCTGGTGCCGGTAAGGTTGGAAAGCCCAGCATGATCATGACAGGTACGGGGCCTTTTACGTTTTGGGGCAACACCAGTACCATATTGATATTCACGCTGATCAACGGATACTCGCTATTATCGACCCGGCCAATCATGTGTCGGGCAAGCACAGGAATACGGCCTACAAATTCATTGTCAGTGATTTTCGTTGTCCAGGTAACTTTAGGGACGTTGGCCGGTATGCGACCATACATTTCTTTTTCGAAATCCTCAATGATTTCGGGACGACGAATGCTCCACCATTGCTCGGGGGTCGTTACTTTCCTGCCTTTTTTAGTGGTAAGCACATCGGGTAGTTGGGGGCATGGATTCGCCTGCGACTCGTCGTAATTGGCATGATTGGGGTCTGATTCATTGCCACTTGGTCCCGGTCTTAGTTTGCGGATGCCCAGTTGCTGCATCATGTTGGCCTGATCCTGTTGGGCCGTCATGGTTTTCAGCGGAGGGTACTTGCTGCTGTCGATGGCAGCTTGTTGAGCAAGGGCCCAGCAGGGTAGGCTTGTCAACAGTACTAACGCCAGATGTTTCGGCATATAGGTAGTGGTTAAGGACGATTAATTGTCGGTTCGGAACGGTGAAGCGGGTAGCCCTTCTTTATTATAAAGGTTGGGATTCACGGGATTATCGGCCCAGGCGTACCGCACGTATTGGGGAGAAGGCACCTCGTCGCTCCAAACGACCACTTTATCGCCTTCAATTTTTGCCTTTGCCCACACGAATTTTTTGTCGTTGCCCGCAATGGCAAACTCGCCCAGGTCCTCGCCATCATTGGTAATCAAGCCACCACCAACATTGGTAAAGCTGATCGTTATTTTGTTGCCGTCGACTTTCGCGGATTGATACAAAGGCCCTGAAGAAACCAGGTTTTCGTGGTAAGCGGTTTTCAAAGCAGCCAGGGCCAGCCGTTCGCCAACCCCCTGTTTATTGTCGGGGTGAATATCGTTCCATTCTCCCAGGTCAATGGCAACAACCATAGCCGTGTTGGGTACTGATAAGCCGTTGAGTTGACCTTCCCGCAGAATAGCCCAGTTGCTTTCGGAAGGGAGATAGTTGTAGTCCATAAAGCCCGGAAGCTGGATGAACAGAAAGGGTAACTCTCCCTGTTGCCATTGACTTCGCCAGTTTTTAATCAGAGCAGGTAATAAGGTTCGGTACTGCTCGGGTTGCCCGGCGTTACTTTCGCCCTGATACCAGCAAAAACCTTTGATGGCGTACTTGATTTCAGGGGCTACCATGGCATTATACAAGGCCGTTGGCTGATTTTGAGCCGCGATGCCGCCACCAAAAGCTCCTTCAACGGGTCGGTACACGGTGCCGACTTTGTACTGCCACGTCCCTTTCAAATCGACTGTATCGGCACCGGCAAACACACAATACGGCTTGTCGGGTACGAAGCCGCCTTTCCCGGCCATATTGGTCACCCGCACGACAAACACGTTTTTGCCAGCTTTCAATAAATCGGTCGGAACGGCATACCGGCGTTGTGGGTACTGATAAGTGGTTCGACCGACCGATTTGCCATTGATGTAGAGTTCGTCGGCATCAACGATTCGCCCCAGAAAGACGCGGGCCGGTTTACCAGCCATAGAAGTCGGGATGGTAATTTCTCGTCGATACCAGACCACACCATTCAGGTCTTTAATGCCCTGGTCTTCCCAATAACCGGGAATATTGATAGGCCGCCAGCCTTTGGGAACATAAGCCGGGTCATACCATTTGGTGGTTCCTGCCTGTCCTAAATCCACAGGAGGAGCCGGTCGATTAGTGGGCTGCCGCCGGGAGAGACTGTTGATATAGGTGGTATCTTTATTCTTCTCAGCAGTAGCTTTTAGCGTAGCGAAATCGGTCAGGCCTTCTTCACTCATCCAGGCTTCGATGGGGGTGCCGCCTACACTGGCGTTAATGATGCCAATCGGTATTCCGTACTTTTCGTGAATTTTTTTGGCAAAGAAATAGGCCACAGCTGAGAACGGGCGGACGTCTTCCCCAACAGCGGCTTTCCATTGCCCATTGGGCAGATCGCTCTGAGGGCCCTGCAGGTTGGTAAGGGTAGGTATCCAGAACTGACGAATTTGCGGATAGTTAGCTTTCGCAATTTCGTTGGCATAGGTCACGTCATGAATGTTGAGCTGGTGAACCATATTACTCTGCCCACTGCAAAACCACACATCCCCGATCAGAATATCGTTTATGGTTAGTTGCGTACTGCCCACAATATCCATGCTATAGGGGCCACCTGCTGCTGTCGATGGTAACTTGACCTGCCATTTTCCGGTGGCATCGGTGACGGTTTTGTAGGTTTTGCGGTTGAAACGCACCGTAATTTTTTCACCCGCTTTGGCCCATCCCCATATGTTCAGGGGCGTGTCGCGCTGCAATACCATTCCGTCGCTGATTAGGCGGGGCAAACGAAGCTGAGCCTGAGTTGAGTTCGTTAAAATACAGAGCAAACAAATGATTAGTAGGTGCTTCATTATACGTGCATTAACTGATTTAGTACTCTATGCAATCGGTTGCAGAGATAGCGCGAAAAATAAACCGCTACTAAGGATGACTCTCCTGTAAATTGATTGCGGTTCGAGTTCAAAAAGCATAGACTGTCTGTTTACTAACTATCGATTTTGTTCTAAATGATAGGAAAGGCAACTAATACCGTTTAACTATAGCTTGTGTGAATACAGCCTGCTCCAATTAAAAGAGGTGTAGACGGGCGCTGTTGATGGAAAGCCGATAGCTACGATTGCCATACAATCGTGTGTTTTATAGGGGAGAAGGGCTTTAAACGTATCACCCAATGCTTGTTTTCCCAAATGTTTCCAAAATTGATGCTGTGTTTTGCATACACCTGACTGTCGGCTAAAGGGCCGTCGGGTGCATGGACATGACGAGCTTTTTTTGCGCTTACGTTCGACAACGGTTTGTAACAACCAGAAACCGATACTGGCAAACTGGGTGTATTCTGGTGGGACTGAGTCTATCCGGGCTACCGTCCTGGGGGCAAACACTCTCGCTGAATCAGGTAGTCGAGCAGAGCGTACGACAGTATCCGTTTCTGAAAGCGAAGCAGGCCGAAATCAGTAGTGCCGAGCGTCGGGTACAGGCCAGCCAGACTGAACTGATGCCGATTATGCTGCTTCAGCATCAATACAATTACGCCACCAGTAACAGCCTGAATGGGTCTTTCTTCCCAAATGAAAGCGTCAATATTTCTACATCGGGTGGTGTACGGCCTGTAGCGATTTCGCAGGCTAGTTTTGGGAGTTTCTCTACCGCTTCTATCGAATGGCGGGCTACCACGTTTGGACGGGTCAAAGCGAACATTGGCGTAGCTAATGCCGATCTGCAACGGAGTCAGGTCGATTACGAAAATGAAGTGTTTCAGCATCAGGTGCGTACCATTGATGCCTATCTGCTTTTGCTGATCAATCAGAAACTGGTTCAGATTCAACGAAGCAATCTGGACCGGGCCGAAACCTTCAAACGAGTAGTCGATTCGGGTGTCCGGTCGGGGATGCGGGCGGGCGTCGATAGTGCACTGGCTACCGCAGAGGCCGTTCGGGCACGTTTGCTCTTACTCGAAAGCCAACAGCGTGAGCAGGTACAACGGCTCCGGCTATCCGAACTAACGGGCTTGTTGCAGACCAACCTCCAGGTCGACAGTATGCGCTTCTACATCAATCTTCCTAACGATTCGTTTCTGTCCGATTCCATTTCGCCCAAGAACCCAACGCTTCGACTGTTCGAATCACAGGTCAATCTGTCGGCTGCCCGGAGTTTGGCAACCCAGCGGTCGGGGATGCCCATGATTTCACTGGTCGGGGTGGGTAATGCGCGCGGGTCGGGCTTTTCCAATCAGGGCGATATTTTTCTGAATAATCAGATTAATGGTCTTGGCTATCAGGTAGGTAACTACCTCGTTGGGGTCGTAGCACGCTGGAATTTAACCAATATGATACGCACTAGACGCGATTATCAGGCCGACCAGTTTCAGGTGGAGCGATTCCGGCAATTGTTCAATGAGCAGCGTCTGCGAATCAACCGACAGTACCAGGAAGCGGATACGCAATATGACGTAGCACTGGAACAGGCGCGTCAGGCCCCGCTTCAGCTACGGGCGGCTCGTCAGGCATACGATCAGGCGAAGGCTCGCTATACCAGTGGTTTAACCGACTTGCCGACGCTTCTGCAAAGCGTGGTTACGCTCAACCGGGCCGAAGTCGATGGCTACGTAGCCACTAGCAACGTCTGGCGGTTTCTGCTCCTGAAAGCCGCTGCCGAAGGGGATTTGTCGCTATTTATGAATCAGGTACGGTAGAGACTGGTGCGCTACCTCTTGTGCGTCAGCAGTTTATAGGCCTAGTCGTCTGTTTCAATAACCATCCGGTCATAAGACGCAAAGATGCGTCTCTACACATAAAAATTAACCTTATGAATTCGATCATTCGATCTGCGTTGCGAAAGCCGATTTCGGTGGTGGTAGCGGTTATGGGACTGTTATTCTTCGCGGTGATGTCGTTGTTTACTATTCCGGTCGATATTTTTCCGAACCTCGATCTGCCGACTATTTACGTGGTGCAACCGTATGGGGGGATGGCGCCCGACCAGATGGACGGGTTTATCGCTACCCGTTATCAGGATCACTTTCTGTACGTATCGGGGATTCGCGATGTTGAAGTAAAAACGATTCAGGGACTATCGCTGATCAAGCTGCAATTTTACCCTGGCACCGATATGGCGCAGGCTGCGGCTGAGGTGGCCAACAACGTTTCACGGGCAAAAGCGTATATGCCCGAAGGAACGGTGCCGCCACAGGTGGTGCGTTTCGATGCCAGTTCGGTGCCGGTAGGTCAATTGGTGTTTGAAAGTCAGAGTCGGTCATTGAACGAAATTCAGGATTATGCCTCGTCTCGTGTGCGGCCGATGTTCTCCCGGATTCCGGGCGTGTCGAGTCCTCCGCCGTTTGGGGGTAACCAGCGTACCGTCGTTATCCGGGTGAATCCGCAACTGGTGCGTAGTTATCAGCTTACGCCTGAAGAGGTCATTAAAGCCATTACGACCAATAACCAGCCATCGCCCGCCGGGAATATTCGGATCGGTGATAAAGCACTGATGACCCCCGTAAATTCACTGGTGAAACGCCCGGAAGATTTTCTGAATATTCCGATTCGGATTGGTACGGGCCCAACGGTGTTTGTACGGGATATTGGAACGGTGGAGGATGCCGCCGACGTAACGGTAAGTTATGCACTGGTCAACGGGCGACGGGCGGTGTACATTCCGGTGGTCAAAAAGTCAGATGCCTCAACGCTCGATGTCGTGAACAACATCCGCAAGGCGATGCCCGAACTACAGGCGGCTGTTCCCGAAGATGTAAAGATTTCGTACGAGTTCGACCAGTCGGTTTACGTAACCAACGCGCTCAAAAGTCTGGTGACAGAAGGGGTGTTGGGCGCTATCCTGACCGGATTGATGGTTCTACTTTTCCTGCGCGACTGGCGGAGTGTGATTATTGTGGTACTGACCATCCCGATTTCGATTCTGTCGGCGGTGATCCTGCTCAATCTGTTCGGGCAAACCATCAACATCATGACGCTGTCAGGACTGGCACTGGCCATTGGGATCCTGGTCGATCAGGCGACGGTGACCATTGAAAATATTCACCAGCATCTGGAAGAAGGCAAACCAAAAGCGGTTGCGATCTGGGATGCCTGTAAGGAAATCATTTTCCCAGAATTCCTGATTCTGCTGGCCATTCTGGCGGTGTTTGCCCCGGCATTCGTGATGAGTGGAATCCCCCGCTCCATGTTTCTGCCGCTGTCGCTTTCCGTAGGGTTTGCCATGATTGCCTCGTTCATCCTGTCACAGACACTCGTGCCGGTGATGGCCAACTGGCTGCTGAAAGCCCATCCTAAACACGAAGCCCCAACGTTAGCGCTGGATGCTCAGGAGCGCCACATGATTCTGGACGAAGCGGCCCATCCAACAAAAAACGCTACCGGTTTTGAGAAGTTCAAGCAACGCTATACGGCTCAGCTTGAAAAGATTATAAACCGTCGGGGGCTGGTTGTCGGAGGGTATCTGATTGGTTCGCTGGCCATCATTGTGGTCTGCTTTCTGGTGATCGGGACGGATATTCTGCCCCACGCCAACAGCCACCAGTTTCAGCTTCGGTTGCGCGTTCCCGATGGCACACGCGTAGAACGGACCGAACTGGCTACGCTGAAAGTCCTCGACATCATCAAGAAAGAAGTAGGCCCTGAGCATCTTGAAATTTCATCGGCCTATGTCGGTACAGTACCGTCCAGTTATGGTACATCGAACATCTTCGTGTTCAACAGCGGCCCACACGAAGCCGTCTTGCAGGTGTCGCTTCACGAAGATTTTCCGGTGAAGATGGACGATCTGAAAGAGCAGCTACGCAGTCGGATTGCCAGTGCCTTACCCAACGCCCGTATTTCGTTCGAGCCGATTGAACTGGTCGATAAAATCATGAGTCAGGGTTCGGCTACGCCAATTGAGGTGACGGTAGCCGCCAAAGACCTGAATGAAGCGGGCCGGTTTGCGAATAAAATCAAAGACCGGATGAGCCAGATTGCCTACCTACGCGATGTGCAGATAGCCCAGCCGTTGTCGTACCCGATCCTGAACGTGACCATGAACCGCGAACGGGCCGGGCAGTTGGGGGTTACATCAACGCAGGTGGCCCGGTCGATGGTGGCGGCTACATCATCGAGCCGTTTTACCGATAAAAACCTCTGGCTCGACGATTCGAAAGGACTGGCGTACCAGGTGCAGGTGCAGATTCCTGAATACCAGATGGCCAATACCAACGATATTGGGAATATTCCGTTGAAAAGTGGTGAAATGCGCCCGCTCCTGTCGGATGTGGCTACGTTCTCGGAAGGGACGGCCCCCGGCGAATACGACCGGGCAGGCCCGAACCGATTGGTGACAGTAACGGCCAATCTTCAGAAAAAAGACCTGGGTACCGCCCAGAAAGCCGTTATGCAGGCTATCAAAGATGCTGGCGATCCACCCCGTGGAGTAATTGTGGAGATGCGGGGACAAACCCGGCTCCTGGCGGATACGCTGAGCAGTTTGCAAACGGGTCTGCTGGTCGCGATTATCATTATCTTCTTACTGCTGGCGGCCAACTACCAGTCGTTTAAGCTGTCGTTGGTTATTCTGGCGGCTATTCCGGCGGTGGTGGCGGGGGCTTTGCTGATGTTGCTGGCCTGTGGCGCTACGTTGAACCTGCAATCGTACATGGGGCTGATTATGTCGGTAGGGGTATCGGTAGCCAATGCCATTCTGATGGTAACGAATGCCGAGAACTTACGACTGGAAATAGGCGAAACCCGAAAGGCTGCTGTATTGGCAGCTAACAGCCGGATTCGCCCCATCCTGATGACCAGTATTGCCATGATTGCCGGGATGGTGCCGATGGCTTCGGGCCTGGGCGAAGGGGGCGATCAGATTGCGCCACTGGGTCAGGCAGTTATCGGTGGGTTGATTGCGTCTACATTGGCCGCTTTGCTGATTCTGCCCTGTGTGTTTACGCAGCTTCAGGCCAAAGCCGCTACCCAATCCGTATCGCTTGACCCCGAAGACCCGGAAAGCAAATACTATCATCCCGAACTAAGTGCTACAGCATAAAATTGGTCTTTACATCCTTTCAATGGCAACAGACATGGCTTCTTTTCACGATAATCGCTCTTTCACTCTTTCGCTCTTTCGCTCTTTATCCCTGAGCCTATGCATATCTACAGCTATGGTTGCCTGTACTACCGCCAGCAGCGATCATAAAACGCCAGCCAAAGAACCTGAAATTCAGCAGGTAGTGGTATCGACAGTACAGTCGCTCCAACCCAGCAAACGGGTTACGCTTCCCGGTGAACTGAAACCCTGGAACCGGGTGAGTATGTATGCCAAAGTAAAGGGGTTTGTCCGGGACGTTTCGGTCGACCGGGGCACCGTTGTTCGTAAAGGGCAGGTACTGGCTCGGCTGGATGCGCCCGAAGTCATTTCCGAACTCAGTCAGGCACAGGCGCAGCTACAGGCGCAGGAGGCTACGCTGGTAGAACAGACAACCCGTGCTCGCGCCAGCAAATTGACGTATACGCGGCTTTTGCAAACGGCCAAAATGGAAGGCGCTGTGTCTGCCAATGAACTCGACCAGGCGCAGGCTCGTATGCAGGCCGACAGTGCTATGGTAGCCGTAGCGCGGGGTACCGTGCAGGCGTCTCGTTCCAATTACCAGGCGAAGACCGAACTGCGCCAATACCTAACCATTACGGCCCCATTCGATGGTATAGTTATTGAGCGGAATATCAGCCCCGGCGCCCTGGTTGGCGCGGGCGATAGCGGTAAACCGTTGTTTGTGCTGGAAGACAGCCGGACCCTTCGCCTGACGGTGGCTATCCCTGAGTTGTTCGCCAATCAGTTGCCGCCCAATAGTTCGGTTTCGTTTACGGTCAACGCCATGCCCGATCGTCGGTTCAATGCGAAACTGGCTCGTTCGGCTCAGAGTCTGGTCGAAGCCAATCGGTCGATGATGGCCGAGTTTGATGTGCCTAATGCCGCACACGAACTGAAAGCCGGTATGTATGCTGAGGTTCAGATGCCTATCGAGCGTACGGCTAAAACCCTGTTTGTGCCGACAACTGCCGTAGTCAACTCCAGCGAGAAGATGTTTCTGATTAAGGTACAGGACAACCGGGCACAGTGGGTTTCCGTGCAAAAAGGAAATGTGCTGGATAGTCTGGTCGAAGTATTTGGCGACGTTCAGCCGGGGATGGCCATAGTGAAAAAAGCATCTGAAGAAATCCGGGATGGACAGGAAGTGAAAGCCGTTCAGAAGTGAAATAGTTGGATGAAGTAATGTGTCGAAGAGCTATAAAGCCTACGGCTGATTGATGGGAATGCCTACCCGATATAAATCGAATCCGCCTTTACCTCCTGGACGATTCGAGGAAAAGATCATGAGTTGATTACTGAACTGGTTTAAACTAGCCAGAATAGGGCGATATTCATCATACTTGGTGTTGATGGCAGGGCCGAAATTGACAGGGGCTGACCAGCCATCGGAGGTCCATTGACTGTAATACAGATCGAATCCGCCATAACCTCCCGGACGGTTAGACGTAAATACTAATTTATCCCCACTGATGAACGGGCATTTATCATCGGCTGAGGAAGACAGAGCTGTAACTTTTTCAATCGGGACATCGGTCAGCGTGGTTAATTGGGTTGGTAATGCGGAAGGAGAGAGAGTTGGTAAAGTGGCCTTGTATACATCGAACGAACCAGCCCGGTTAGACGTGAAGTAAATGGTTTGGTTGGTTTTGTCAAACGTTGGATAGGCGTCATCATAAGGCGAATTGAGGAAGGACACCGGCTTAGGATCGACAAATACCTTGTTACTGGCTCGGCTCGATAGGCCGGTTACGGAACTTGGTGAGGACTGATAATTATGCGTCAGGTAAATATCCAGATTGCCAGTCCGATCCGAAGCAAACAGCATCAGATACTCCCCGAAGTGTGTATCACTGTAGGACGTATTGATGGTTAAATCATGGCTAAACGAGCGGATATAAGGGCCTAATTCGTTGGCATTGGAGTTAGCTTTTCCAGTAGCCCAGGTCAACGGACTTTGTTCTTCAACAACATCTAAGCCTCCGTAGGGCTGAGAATCAAACGTAATGGAGCCGTTTCGTAGATCAAAGTAGGTTTCCAGCGATTCATGAACGAAGTCAAAATCGGTTCGTCCTCCTCGTTTAGATGAGAATACCAACGCCATTACATTTCCTACAAAGTGGCTGGTTGAATTATAATCGTCGTCGACGGAATTAATATCCCCTAAGTTTTCAACTGTTTCGGGGAACTGGCCTTGTGTGTACTGGTCGGGAAGTAATGGACCGCAGTTACTGGCAATCACTAATAGGAGGGATAGAAAAAGAAGTCGTTTCATCGTACAATAGTTTCGTAGTATAGACTCCAATTTTAAGGATACAGTTGGAACGGTATGGTCTATAATAGATTGGCCAAGAAGTTGTTTGCATTTGTAACGCGGGTGGAAACCCGCGCTCTTTTTTTTAATCGTGGGTTTCCACCCGCGTTACAATTTTTATTTACCGGAAAGATATAGTTTGAAATATATAGTTATGTTTATTCGATAAACGCTTTTTAATTTGTCAGTTTGGTTAAACCGTCAATTTATACTGTTTTCTACTAGTTCAATACGCTATGATGCTCTTGATGGACGGAATGTATAAAGGAGTTCACTATGAGAATGTGGCTCACTGGGTTCAGAGTTATGAATCCGCATTCGAGCTACTAACGCAACTTGTAGTAAACCAATGGACATTGACGACGGCTATACTTGTCGATAATGGCGATTGCCTGTGCCTGCCTGTTGAAGCATTTGATGGACAGCCAATTCTGGATCATATTCAGGCTTTGGAGCTGGAGTGGACCCAACTGCTGTTGCCGAGCCACTATAGTCCCTCCAGATCAGTCGATGCGCGGCTTAAGGATTGGTATGTACGACTGGATATCTATTATGGCGATTTACTGGCCCATTTAGAGAGAATCATTCTTCTGCTGGAAAACCGGAAGCTTAAGATCCTGAATCATCACAATGAAGCGATGAGAAGCCTGCTGAGCAGTAAATACGAATCGCGGCTTGAGCTAAACCGGAAATTGCATTTGCAAACGCAAAATAATCGGCAAACGAATCAACAACGTTTACGGCAATTGGAGGGCTAAATGCTAAGAGTTAATACAGTAGGAAAGGCTCTATAATGGCTGCCCACCTCCTACAGTCAGTTACTGTCTGGCCCGTTTCCCGAAACGAAGCGAATGGTTGCTCAAACAAGGATTCTGAGTCAGGTATGCCCAGGAGTTTGTCCAGGTGTTGCTTTCCCGTTGGGTTAACGTAAGTGGGGTAGGGAGCCCAGCTAAACTCGTCGGGATGAAAGTCGTAGACAAGCTTAATGAAAAGTAGTCCAGACCAAACCGCCTTAAACACAGTAGCATCCGTAACGTGAAACATCACCCCCTGGCACAGTTCTCCAGCATATTTACCACTTTGGGGTGTAAACGTTAAGGCGCGGGCAATAACACCCGGAATGCCCGTAGCATTGAACTGGTTCGTAAGCGTATACGCATCCAGCCAGGGTGCACCAGCCAGTTGAAACGGGGTTGCGGTTCCGCGTCCCTCGCTCAGATTAGTGGCTTCCAGCAGGCCCAAACCCGGATAAAGGACAGCCGCTTCCGAATTGACCATCGCTGGCGAGGTTGGTACAAACGAGGGCTGCCAATCGCGTGAAAAATCAGCTCGGCACCAGCCTTCGGCTTTTACAACAGTGAGTGATAGATTGGAAAAGCGCTGATGTTGCCAGAATCGGGCTAATTCGCCAAAGGTGCAGGAATGCCGTAATGGAATAGCCCATCGGCCAATAAAGGATGAGCAGGTAGTTTCATCGAGAATAGGGCCTTCAATATGATCCATTCGCCCGGAAAGTGGGTTCGGTCGGTCGAGCAGAATTAGTGGCTTGCCATACTGCGAACAGGCTTCCATAACGTGCGTAAGCGTCCACAGGTAGGTATAAAAGCGGCAGCCGATGTCGGGCAAATCCACAATGACCACATCAATATCGGCCAGGTCGTCAGCTGAAGGCTGAAGTTTTGTACCGTATAGACTGACAATAGGAAGACCCGTTAATGGATCGGTTCCATTCGGCATGAGCCTGCCATCTTCGCCAATCGAATCCAGCCCATGCTCGGGGGAGAACAATTTGGTTACTGGAAATCCAGCCGCTAGCAAAGCGTGCCGGGAAGGTATATACGAGGCCGTAATAGCGGCCTGATTGGTGACAAGGGCAATGCGTTTTTGCTGAAAATTTACTGCCTGTTCCAGGAAACGATCCATACCAAAGAAAACCATAAAGCAGATGAGAAGGCCACTTCCCGAACGTTCAGAACTTCTGGGAAGTTTGCCGTATGAATCAGAGGGTCAGGCCAGAAGTTTGCTGAGTTTTCGTGGCTATTTTCAGAACAAAGATGTCGTCGTCACGTGTTTACTTTATGACTAACTTAAAAACATTCACCATGTCTAGCCAATCTACCCGGCCTGAAGATTTGCTTTTTGAAGCCGCCCGCAACGGCGATGTTCGTTACCTGAACCAACTTATTGATAATGGGGTAGAGGTCAACATCCAGAATGAACAGGGATTTACGCCGTTGATTCTAGCTACGTATAGCGGTCATCTGGAAGCGATCCGGGTTTTGCTGGATGCCAATGCCGATGTGAATGGGCAGGACATACATGGCAACACGGCTCTGATGGGCGTTTCTTTTAAAGGCTATCCCGAAATTGCCCGTTCGCTGATCGAGAGTGGTGCTGATTTGAATAGACAGAATGTCAACGGCAGTACTGCCCTGATGTTTGCTGTCCTTTTTGGCCGAAATGAACTGGCCAGACTGTTACTGGATCATGGGGCTGATGCTTCTATTCAGGATAGCCGCGGATTGACTGCGCGTGACCTGGCCATTCAAAAGAGCAATGAAGAAGCGTTGCAGTGGTTATAAACGTTCTTGATGAGCGTAACGCGGGAGGAAATCCGCGACTATTAGTCAAAAAGCGCGGGTTTCCTCCCGCGTTATGCTCATCAAGAACATCTATTTATTTCCCACCCGGACGGGTTGGGCGTACTTCAATTTTACTGGGGAGTGTGCGAGCGGGCATTTTGATCAGGTCCGAAACGATCTGACCAATGTCTTCCGGCTGAATTTTCCAGGCATCTTTTTCGTTGGGCTGGTGGTCGTTGAAGTAGGTGGCAACCGAACCTGGCATGATGGTCGATACTTTGATACCTTCGTTTCGCAGGTCGAGCATGACGGCTTGGGTGAACCCAACCAGGCCGAATTTACTGGCGTTATAAGCCGCTCCTTTTTCGAAGAAGTTCGTACCCGCCAGACTGGCAATGGTAATAAAATAGCCTTCCGATTTCTTCAGGGCGTCGAGAGCTGCTTTGGCGGTGTAGAATACGCCAGTCAGGTTGATATCGATGGTTTCCTGCCATTGTTCGGGAGTAAGGTCCTGAATAGACGCAAAGTGGCCGACACCCGCATTAGCGATCGCATAATCCAGCCGACCCCACGTTTGTAGCATGGTGTCGACGGCTCGTTGCTGTGAGGCTAAATCGCGTACATCGGCACCGATGCCTACTGCATAACCAGGCTTGATTTCATTGAGTTTGGCAGCTGCCAATTCGGCGGCTACCGACGACCGGCTAGTAATCGCTACCCGAATTCCTTCGTTGATGAGCACTTCGGCAATACCGTAGCCGATGCCTTTTGAGCCGCCCGTAATAAGTGCGGTTTTAATACTATCTGCCATAAGGACTATGAACGGAATGGTTTCTGTTTCGCCCATAACCCCGAAGCCAACGGAAAGGTTTTTGGTAAACCGATTTCATTATAGCGTCCAAGGGATGCGTTTACGGAATGGTTAGCCCGATTTACCGCGAGTGCAACCGATAGTTTAGCGTAGCAATGCCCTGCATGCCCGGCCAGAATGTGTCCCAGTTTGTGAGGCCAATGCCCGGCTGGTAGGTCATGTACTTGTCAAAGAGCAGATAATCCGTCCGTTTGCTTAGACCGATAAATTTCTGGAGGCCGAGGTCCAGATTCCAGCGTGGCGAAAACCGGATGTTCATCGCTGCTGTTACACCTAACCCCATTATAAATCCGCTTGCCGATTGCGTGGAAAAAATGTCCTGTCCACTCGGGAAGGAACGGATGGTGGCATTCTGGTCATACTGGGAGCCAATCAGCAATACGCCAATCGGCAGGCCAATTCGGGTTGTGTGTTTGACCATCCGAATGGCGTCGATTCGCGCACCAACTTTGGCCGAAGCCCCCGACGTATTGATGGCACTAATACCGCAATCACATACGTAATTGGAAGGAATTCGACGGGCATGATTCTGATAGGTGTATCCGACACTGGCCACCAGCGCCCAACGGTTCAGGTCCGGGCTCCAGGCGGTGGTTAATTCGATCGACCGACCTGGGAGCGTAGCCAGATTCGTACCGATTTGCCCTTGCCAGGATTGGGCGTGGGCTATGCCTGAGCAGATCAGTATGACTAGTGCAAGTAGATTGTCTTTCATGGAGGAGGAGTGGTTCGTGGGGTAGTCGTTTGATAGAAGATGACGATGATCAACCGCCTGCTTTCTTTGCTTTATAGCCTTTGCTGGTCAACCAGGTCAGGACTTTGTCGCGATGATCGCCCTGAATCAGAATTTCGTCGTCTTTGGTCGACCCTCCTGATCCACAGGCTGTTTTGAGCTGCTTGCCTAAATCGGACAAATCAGCCGTACTGCCGATAAAGCCCCGGACGGTGGTAACAACTTTATTTCCGCCTAGTTTAACCAGCCAGATTTTCAGGTTCTGCTGAGCAGCAGGCAGCGTCTCGGCCTCCGATGGCTCGTCTGATTCATAGTGAAATTCTGGATTGGTGGAAAATACGATTCCCGACCTGTTTTTCTTGCTCATATGCCATACCTATTTAGGTACAAAGCTAATGGCTTTAGGCTAAACTCTCGTTCAGTAGATGTAGACCCTAAACGGATGGGTAAGGTTGGATAGACAGGAAAATTAATGGGTATACATCCATCTATAACTCCATTAACTGCCGCACTGCCTCGCCATACGTACTGCCGCTGGTCAGTTTCGTTCCTTTCCGATCGTTCATCGCCAATACGAACTTACCGTCGAAATGGCGATGGATCTCACCAATCTTATGCCGATTGACCATAACCGACCGACTGATGCGTACGAACGTATCGGGTAGTTTCTCGTTGAGGGTCGTCAGGGTGTAACTAGTCAGGTATTTCTGACCGTCGAGGGTGGCCAGGAAAACGTATTTGTCTTCGGCTTCAAAATACGCAATATCGGAAAGGGGAATCAGAATGATTTTTTCGCCGGTTTTGACCGAGATCGAATAAATCTCCTTCTTGGGTTGCATCTGGGCCAGTAAGCGCATTACGCTGTCCGTCATGGGGTTGCTGACAGGGTAATTGGATTCGTTCCGTTCGACCAGGTTACGGATTTTTTGGGCGGTTCGGGTTAGTCGATCGGCTTCAATCGGCTTGAGCAGGTAGTCGACCGAGTTTTCTTCAAAGGCACGGATGGCGTATTGATTGAAG